>Ga0074193_1000730_pt1 | contig 49834 bp, 42 predicted proteins | sample EPASupsiteHSE605_FD_64523 | JGI IMG/M metagenome (GOLD analysis project Ga0074193, IMG submission 64523) | Bioremediated contaminated groundwater from EPA Superfund site, New Mexico - Sample HSE6-05 | ecosystem: Environmental > Aquatic > Deep subsurface > Groundwater > Contaminated ...
ACGATGGAAAAATTAAAAATTCAATACTTGTTGCTGCATCGTTAGCTGGAGTTGACAGAATTTTTAAAGTTGGAGGAGCACAAGGTATTGCTGCACTTGCATATGGAACAGAAACTATACCAAGAGTTTATAAAATAACAGGACCAGGCAATATATTTGTTGCTGCTGCCAAAAGAAAAGTTTCGGGATTTGTAGGAATAGATATGATTGCAGGACCAAGTGAAATTTTAATAATTGCAGATGGCAATGCAAATCCAGCATATATAGCAGCAGATATGATTTCACAAGCAGAGCATGATGAAATGGCTGCATCTATTTTAATAACAGAATCTTTAACATTATCAGAAAAAGTTGTTAAAGAACTAGAAATACAAATGAAACAATTAGAAAGAACTGAAATAATAGAAAAATCCCTCAAAAACCAAGGGGCAATAATAATTGCAGAAACCATGAATGAATGTGTTGACCTAGCAAATGAAATTGCACCGGAACACTTAGAACTTTTAACAAATAATTGTTTTGATTTATATAAAAGCATAAAAAATGCAGGGGCGATATTTTTAGGTGAATACAGCCCAGAACCAGTAGGTGATTATTTTGCAGGACCAAATCACACTTTACCAACAAGTTCAACAGCTAAATTTTCATCAGCATTAGGAGTTGATGATTTTATAAAAAAGACTTCTCTCATATATTACAGCAAAGATGCACTTAAAAACAGCAGAGAATATATAATAAAATTTGCAGAAAATGAAGGCCTTACAGGCCATGCAAACGCAGTGAGAATAAGGGAATAATAACATTAGAAAAGGAGATATTATGATAAAATTAAAAGAGAGCGTAGAAAAATTACATGCTTATTTTGTAAATGACATACCTTATAAAGTTAAGCTTGATGCAAATGAAGGAAGCAATTATTTATTAAAAGATGGTTTGAAAATTGAAGATTTTCAACCTAATTTGTATCCTGATAGCGACTCAAAGTTATTGAGGGAAAAAATGTCTGAATATTATGAATGCAAACCTGAAAATATTTTAGCAGGTAATGGTTCAAGTGAATTAATAAATATGGTAATAAATGCTTATTGTGAAAAAGGAGATAAGGTAACAAGTTTTGTTCCATCTTTCAGCATGTATCAAACATATTGTGATTTATGCGGTGCTGAATATATAGGAATTCCATGCGAAGATGATTTTACTCAAAACATTGATAAACTTATTAACAAGTCATTAGAAATAAACCCTAAAATTGTTATACTTTGCACTCCAAATAACCCTACAGGATATGTTACATCTAAACAAGATATTATAAAGCTTTTAGATGCTGTAAAAAATTCTATAATTATAATTGATGAAGCATATGTCGACTTTTGTGATAGTTCAATTGTTGGTTTAATAAACCAATATGAAAACTTGATAGTAATGCGTACCCTTTCTAAAGCCTTTGGATTAGCTGGTTTGCGTGTAGGTGCTATGCTTGCTAATGAAAATTTAATAAATTATGTTTGGAAAGTAAAAGTTCCATACAATATTAATATATTATCTCAATATGCAGCAGTTAAGTCTTTGGAAAACATAAAACTTGTCAATGAATATAAAAAAGAAGTTGCAATGTTGAGAGAAGAATTAAGCATCAATCTTAAAAATATAAACTTTACAGTGTATGATTCTGGATCAAACTTCATATTTTTAAAGTCACCTGTGGATAACTTGTATGAAAAGCTCATGGAGTGTGGAGTATTAATTAGAAAATTCAATTATAATAATGATACTTACTATAGGATAACAGTAGGAACTAAGGAACAAAATGAAATACTTCTATATGAAATTGAAAAAATAATAAATAGGAGTAAAATATGAGACAAAGCACTGTAATAAGAAAAACACTGGAAACAGATATAAAAATAGAGTTAAATTTAGATGGCAGCGGGAAAACTGAAATAGATACAGGTATTGGATTTTTAAATCACATGCTCACTTTGTTTGGATTTCATGGAGGATTAGATTTAAAAATTAAATGTACAGGAGATACGGATGTTGATTCTCATCATTCAGCTGAAGATATAGGAATTGCTCTAGGTCAAGCATTTACAGAATGTGTAGGTGATAAAAAAGGAATTGAAAGATATGGTTCAATGTTATTGCCAATGGATGAAGCTATGGCAAGAGTGGTGATTGATATAAGCGGCAGACCTTATCTTGTATATAATGCAGATATAAAAAGACAAATGATAGGTGATATGGCAACAGAAGATTTTAAAGAATTTTTTAAAGGTTTTGTAAATAATTCATTATCTACTTTGCATATTGAATTATTGTATGGTGAAAATGATCATCATAAAATAGAAGCTGTATTTAAAGGATTTGGTAGAGCATTAAAAAATGCTAGCCGCATAACATCTTCAACATTACAATCAACGAAAGGAGCCTTATAAAATGCATGTTATAATTGATTATGGAATGGGTAATTTGGCTTCAGTACAAAGAGCATTTGAAAAAATAAATGTAGAAACGAAAATTAGCAGCAACATAGAAGATTTAAAAAATGCAAAATCACTTATATTACCTGGAGTAGGAGCATTTAGAGATGCAATTAAAGCTCTTAATGACTTAGGTTTAAGCGATGCAATACGAGATGAAGTATCAAAAGGCAAAAACATAATAGGCATATGCCTTGGCATGCAGCTTTTGTATGAAAGAGGATATGAATATGGTGATTATGAAGGCCTTGGTCTCATAAAAGGAAATGTTGAATATATGGGTTTTAAATTGAAAATACCTCATATGGGTTGGAATAATTTAAAATTTAAAAAAGAAGATCCAATATTAAAATATATTAATGAAGATGAATATGTGTATTTTGTACATTCATATTACGCAGTTTCTGATAATTCAGAACTTGTAGCATATGCAGAATATGAAAAATTAGTACCTGCGATTGTTAGAAACAAAAATGTTTATGGCATTCAGTTCCATCCTGAAAAAAGTGGTGATACTGGACTTAACATACTCAAAGCATACAAAGAAATTATTGAATAAAACATGTAAAATACTGAAAGGATAAATTATGATATTATTTCCTGCAATAGATATAAAAGATAATAAATGTGTCAGACTTGTTCAAGGAAAGTTTGACAATATGAATGTGTATTCTGACGATCCTGTAGAAATGGCTAAAAGATGGGAAGGCATGGGAGCGGAATATCTTCATGTTGTAGACCTTGATGGAGCAAAGAATGAAGGGTTTCAAAATAGAATATCCATAGAAAAAATAGCAAATGCCATTAAAATACCAATGCAGACAGGTGGAGGTATAAGAAACGAAGAAAGAATAAAAAATCTTATAGACATAGGTGTACAAAGAGTTATAGTTGGAACAATGGCGATAGAAAATCAAAAATTGCTTAAAGAACTAACTAAAATTTATAAAGAAAAAATTGCAGTATCTATAGATGCATACAAAGGAAAAGTTGCTGTGAGAGGTTGGCAGTCTGTAGGGGATACAGATTCAGTTGATATTTGCAAGTTTTTAGAAGAGATAGGAATAAAAACAATTGTTTATACAGACATATCAAAAGATGGTATGTTAAGTGGTCCTAACTTTGATATTTATGAAGAATTGTCTAATAAAACAAATCTTGACATTATAGCATCTGGTGGAGTTACTACTATTTCAGATATTGAAAAATTAAATAAGATGAATATGTATGGAGCAATAATAGGTAAAGCGTTATATGATAATAAGTTGGATTTTAAAGAAGCGCTTAAAACGATAGAAAAGCAATAGGTGAGCAATAGAAAAAACAATTGCTAGTCTATCGCTTAATCAACTGCTAAATCAATTGTTAAAGAGAGGGAGATAATATGCTTGCTAAAAGAATAATACCTTGCTTAGATGTGAGGAATGGACGAGTTGTTAAGGGTAAAAACTTTAAAGATATACAAGATGTAGATGATCCTGCAAACTTAGGTAAATTTTATAGTGATTCAGGTGCAGATGAACTTGTATTTTATGATATAACAGCATCAAATGAAGAAAGAAAAACATCTCTTGAATTTGTAAAAAAAGTAGCACAAGAGATAAACATACCATTTTCTGTGGGTGGAGGAGTTTCAACTTTAGATGATTTCAAATATATTTTAAGAAGTGGTGCAGACAAAGTGTCTGTAAATTCATCAGCTGTTAAAAATCCAAATCTAATAAAAGAGGCATCTGAGCGTTTTGGAAATCAATGCGTTGTACTATCCATAGATGCTAAAAAAAATGAATTAGGCTCTTGGAGCGTATATATTAAAGGTGGTAGAGAAAAAACAGGTTTAGATGCTATTGAATGGGCTATAAAGGGAGTTCAGCTTGGGGCTGGTGAAATAGTTGTAAACAGTATAGATGAAGATGGTATGAAAAATGGTTACGACTTAGAATTATTGAAAAAAATTACAGATGCAGTAAATGTTCCTGTTATAGCATCAGGTGGAGCTGGAACATATGAGCATTTCTTAGAAGCAGTAAAATATGCAAATGTTGATGGCATACTTGCAGCATCAGTATTCCACTTTGGCGAAATAAAAATCAGTGACTTAAAAAAATATTTAAAAGATAATGGCGTAGAGATAAGAACAGTTGTTCAATAATACAAAATAAAACTAAAGAAGAGGTTAATAAGATGGATATTAAAAAATTATCAGATGAAATTAAGTTCGATGAAAAAGGTCTTGTTGTTGCAATAGCACAGGATTATATGACAAATGAAGTTCTTATGGTAGCATACATGAATAAAGAAGCAATAGAAATTACATTAAAAGAAAATAAAGCATGCTATTTTTCACGCAGTAGACAAAGTTTATGGAGAAAAGGTGAAACATCTGGACATATTCAAAACCTTAAGGGATTGTATTATGACTGTGATGCAGATGCAATATTGATGAAAGTAGAACAAATAGGATGTGCATGCCACACAGGAGCGTATTCATGCTTTTTCAATAAAGTTTATGAAGAAAATATTACAGATCAAGCTATATTAGATAAAGTTTACAATCAAATAATTAATAGAAAAGAAAACCCAATTGAAGGTTCATATACAAATTATTTATTTGAAAAAGGTTTAGATAAAATACTTAAAAAAGTTGGAGAAGAAACAAGTGAAGTTATAATTGGTGCAAAAAATAAAAATAAAGAAGAACTCGTTTATGAACTTAGCGACTTAATTTATCACTCATTAGTTTTAATGGTTAGTGAAGGAGTTACAATTGATGATATTAAAAAGGAATTAACAAAGAGACATAAATAAAAACATATGGTAAGAGGTGTACAATTTAAATTGTATACCTCTTTTTATAATGGAAAAATAAACTATATTAATTTTTTATACAGAATTTAACATCTATCAGTTTTAACACACCTAATGCACACATTTTTAACACAATGAAAATCTATTATTTGTAATAGATGGATAATGTTAATAGGAGGAAATGTATGAATAAGGGAAAAATTATCAGCAAATTTAAGTTGCACAAGTTTAATATGCCTAAGCTTACGAAAAAGAAAACAATATTAATTATTATTATAGGTGTAGTTATTCTAGGAGGCAGTTACTATGGTTTAAGTAAAGCGTCTGCCTCTAAAAATACTGATACTATAAATACTGCTACAGTAACAAAAGGTGATTTAACAGTGTCAATAGAAGGCTCTGGTGTAATTGAACCTATAGAGATGTATAATATAACTTCTTTGGCAACTGGTGATATTTTACAATCAGATTTTGAAGAAGGTCAAGAAGTTAAAAAAGGAGATTTACTTTATGTTATTGATACAAAAGATATAGATAATGACATTAAAAAGGCAGAAGTTTCCCTTGAAAAACAACAACTTTCACATAGCCAGACATCAGAATCTTATTCAGGTTTATCTGTGGAAGCTCCAATATCAGGTGTTATTACAGAATGTTACGTAAAAAAGGGCGACTCTGTTCAAAGCGGAACTAAAATAGCAGATATTATCAACAATGATTATATGCTGTTAGAAATACCTTTTAACTCAAGTGATGCGACAAATATAAATGTTGGAGACACTGCTCATGTTACACTCGAAAATTCATTTTATGAAACAACAGGTACAGTTCAATATGTTTCATCTGGTGAAATAGTTATAGATTCTGGAGCAACAGTTTCAACTGTAAAAATAAAGGTAGAAAATCCAGGTTCAATAACAAATGAAGATAAAGCAACTGCAATTATAAATAACATTGCTTGCAATTCATCTGGAACATTTGATTATTGGGAACAAAAAACTATTACAGCTGAAACATCAGGTGAGGTAACAAGTGTTAACCATACTACTGGTGATAAAGTGAATTTAGGAAATGTTATCGTTAATTTAGAAAGTGATGATGCTTTAGTTGCGTTAAAACAAAGCGAATTAACCCTTTCTGATTCCGAACTTTCATTACAAAATACAAAAGATCAATTAGATGATTATAATATTACATCGCCTATAAATGGAACAGTTCTTGAAAAAACATCTAAAGCTGGTGATACTCTTGATTCTGATACTAAAAGTACTACGATGGCTGTAGTTGCTGATATGTCTCAACTTACATTTGACATCGATGTAGATGAACTTGATATAGGGAAAATAGAAGTTGGGCAAGAAGTTCAAGTTACTGCAGATTCATTAGAAGGTCAAAATTTTACAGGGACAATAAGCAACATCAGCAAAATAGGAACCAGCACTGATGGTGTAGCTACTTATCCTGTAACGGTTGTTATGGAATATTCAGATGATTTGATGATAGGCATGAATGTTAATGCTGAAATAGTAATTGAATCTAAAAAAGATATTCTCCAAATACCATCATCAGCTTTAAATAGAGGAAATAGAGTGTTAGTAAAAGATGAAGATGGTTCAAAAGCAAAAGCAGCTGCAGCAGCTCAAGAAGAAAATAAAAACAAAGGACCTGCAGCAACAGTTGGTGATGTTCCTGATGGGTATACATATATAACTGTTGAAACTGGAATCAGCAATACTGATTATGTTGAAATAGTAAGCGGTCTTGAAGAAGGAGATATTGTTATAGTGCCTACAGAAGAAACAACTACAAAAACACAACAGCAGATGATACCAGGTGGTAGTATGGGTGGTGAAATGCCAACAGGCGGCGGAGGAATGCCTCCAGGAAATGTAGTAATTAAATAGGGAGGTAAAGAATGATAGACTTAATAGATGTATTTAAAATTTATAAAATAGGGGACACCGAAATCAGAGCTCTCGATGGAATAAATTTGCATATAGATAAAAATGAATTTGTAGCTATTGTAGGACAGTCAGGTTCAGGAAAGTCAACTTGCATGAATATGATAGGATGCTTAGATATTCCAACATCAGGACAATATATAATTAATGGGAAAGATGCAAGCAAATTAAAGGAAGATGAGCTTGCAGAACTTCGAAATTTAACTTTAGGTTTTATATTTCAACAATATAATTTAATTTCAAAATTAAATGTATTTGAAAATGTAGAATTGCCTCTAATTTATAGGGGAGTTGAAAAAAACAAAAGAAAAAAAATGGTGGAAGAATCATTAGAACGTGTTGGACTTACGGATAGAATGTTAAATATGCCTTCACAGCTATCAGGAGGACAACAGCAAAGGGTTTCTATAGCAAGAGCTTTGTCAGGAAACCCTCCTGTTATACTTGCTGATGAACCTACAGGAGCATTGGATTCTAAAACAGGAGCAGAAGTTCTTGCACTTTTAAAAGAAATAAATAAAGAAGGAAATACAGTTATATTGATCACTCATGACAATTCTATTGCAAATCAAGCAAAAAGAATTGTCAGGCTTCACGACGGACAAATAATAGAAGATACCGTATTGGAGGGGGTTGAAAATGAACTTTAAACAATCATTCCATATGGCAATTAAAAGTTTATTAAGCAGCAAAATGCGTTCGTTTTTAACTATGCTCGGTATAATAATTGGTGTTGCTTCTGTAATACTTTTAGTAAGCTTAATAAGCGGTATGGCAGCAGACATGTCATCAAGCTTTGAAAGCATGGGAACTAACCTGATTTCTGTATCCATAAGAGGAAGAGGGGGAAATATAACCATAGACCCTGATGATATGCAGGAGCTTGCAGATGAAAATTCTAATGTGATATCAGCGGTCACTCCTGCTGTAACAATAATGAATATTACTGCAAAATATGAAACAAATAATATTACAACTTCAGCTACTGGATGCAATGAATATTATTCTGAAATAAAAAATGCTGAAATTGAAGATGGCAGGTTTATAACTTATCTTGATTGTCAAAATAGGCAAAAAACTTGTGTTTTAGGCACTTACATAGTCAATGAACTATTTGATGGAGCATCTCCCATAGGAGAACAAATAAAAATAAATGGTACAGCTTTTACTGTAGTTGGTGTTTTAAAAGAAAAGGCAAATTCAGAAGAAGATAGTGATGATGATATTATTTTAATACCATATACATCTGCTTCAAGACTTTCTCAAATGAGATCAATAAGCAGTTATTCATTTAGCGCTATTTCAACAGAAACTGTTGATGGAGCAATGGCAGCAATAAATAAAAAAATGACTGAGTATTTTAGCAGTACTGATTATTATAGTGTATTCAGCGCATCTCAAGCATTAGATCAAGTAAATGAAATTATGGGAACTGTAACGTTAGTATTGGTAGGGGTTGCAGCAATATCACTCCTAGTGGGTGGTATAGGTATAATGAATATAATGCTTGTTTCTGTAACTGAAAGGACTAGAGAAATAGGTATAAGAAAATCTCTTGGAGCAAAAAGAAGAGATATAATGAGCCAATTTGTAGTTGAGGCGGCAACAACAAGTTCAGTAGGTGGTATAATTGGTATTATAATTGGAATGGTGTCAGCTTATGGTGTTGGTTCCTTGTTTGATATGACAGTCAAACCATCATGGTATGCGGTGCTTATTGCATTTTCCGTATCAGTTATAATAGGAATAACATTTGGATATTTTCCAGCTAACAAAGCTGCTAAAATGCATCCAATAGATGCATTAAGACAAGACTAGTTTAAATAAAGAAAGGAATGAATAAATTGAAAAAAATAATAGCACTCACATTGATTATATTAACGCTTTGTAGTCCTTTTACTACATCTTTTGCATCTGAAGTATCATCTGAAGACATAGCAGAAACGATGAAATCACTTAATATAATGAGTGGTTACACTGATGGAAATTTGCATTTAAATGACAAGCTCACAAGGGCTCAATTTGCAAAGATCATGGTAAATGCATCTGCCTACAAAAATAGTGTATCTACGAAATCAACAACATCTCCATTTAAAGATGTACCGTATACAAGCTGGGCAGCACCATACATTAGTGTTTCAGTTTCAAATAAAATTATAACAGGATATCCAGATGCATCATTTAAACCGGATAAAAATGTTACTTTAGAAGAAGCTGTAACTGTTGCACTTAATTTATTGGGATACACAAGTGAAGATTTTGGTTCATCTTGGCCATATGGACAGCTAAGCGCAGCAACTAACATTGGTTTATTAAAAAATTCTTCTGCACAAGCAGGTACTGAAATAACTAGAAAGGATGTAATGCAGATTGTTTATAATATGCTAAACAGCAATACAAAATCAGGCGACGCATACATAACTTCTTTAAATTTTGAGCTTCTTGAAGATGTAGTTCTAATTGCAACTTCAGAAGAAGATTCATCAGTTGCTAGTGGAAAAGTCTCTACTTCATTAGGAACATACGAAATTTTTGACACATTTAATACAGAAAATACAGGTAAAAAAGGAAATGCAATATTGAATAACAATTATGAAATAATATGCTTTGTTCCTTCAAACCAACAAGTCACAACATATACAGCATATGCAGCTATAGATGGCGATATAATAGTAGCATCTTTAGGCGGTTATACTGAAGCTTTAGGGCTCAGTGAAACTACAACAGTATATTATAAAGGTGAAAAAACTTCAGTACAAAATATAGTTTCAGATATAAGTGTTGGAGATATTGTAAAGGTATCCAAATCATCAAGTGGAAATATAGATTTTGTTGTGATTTCAGGAAACAACATGGTAGGTCCAGTAATAGCTAGTGGTAGTGATTGGAACAATTCATCTAATATTAATATATCAAATGTTACAGTAATGAGAAATGGTAAAAAAGCTTCAGTAAGTGACATAAATACAAATGATGTTTTATATTATTCAGAGTCTTTAAATACTTTGTGGGTATACAATGATAAAATAACTGGTATATATGAAAGTGCGACACCTAATAAAGATCAGCCTTCATCAGTAACAGTTTCAGGTACAGAATATTCTTTAGAAACTATAAATGCATTTAATAAGTTATCCTCAAAGGGTACATTTGATATTGGAGATACTGTTACGTTACTCCTAGGCAAGGATGGTAAAATTGCAGATGTTGTGTCACCAACTGAAACAAAAGTTAATGTTACCGGTTATTTAACTGAAAGCGGAACTAAAGAAGTTTCAAACACTTCAGGTTACTCATACAATGTAAATTATATAAAGATTGTAACTACAGATGGTGATGTTTTAGAATATGAAGCAAGCAAAGATTATTCAAGCATTGTTAACAGTGTAGTGTCTATTAAATTTTCAAATAGCCTTGCAGTTGCAAGCAGGGCAAGTGGTGGAAGTTTATTTGGAACATTTGATTGGGGCAATAAAAAACTTGGTTCAACTACCATAGCAGCAGATATAAAAATAATGGATGTTGGAACTGTTGATTCAAGTTTAGATTCTGAATATATAGTAACATACCCTCAACGTATAAATAATGTAAAAATTGACAGCTCAGATGTTCTATATTACAGTAAAAATGATAATGGTGAAATAGATAATATCATATTTGATAATGTAACTGGAGATTCATTGAAATATGGAATAGTTATAAATGCAGATACGACAGAAAATGGCATGAATGTATCTTCACAATATAAATGTGATATAAATGGCACTGTAATTACACTATCAAAGAGCAACTCATCATATACAAACATTAAAGCAGGTCAAGTAGCTGCTTTTGATACAAATAGTGGAAGTATAATCTCTATTAAATCATTATCAGCTGTCCCATCAACGATAACTGATGTAAATGATGTTCAAATAGAAACTCCTAAAGGTGAAAAATACTTATTAAGCAGTAATGTAGTAGTTTATGATAATACAAACAGCACCGAATATTCAATAATACCATTATCGGATATAATAGGTAATGATGGTTATAATATTAAAGCATATTATGATAAATCTGAATCAAATGGTGGTAGAATAAGAGTAATAATAGTTACAGAAAAGTAAAATATTATAAAAATTAATATAAATAATTATTGGGCGCCACTAAGCGCCTTTTTAATATAATTCATGTTTTTCACACTTAAATAACACAATTCTATCACAAATAAATTATATTATACAAATATAAAGTTTAGAAAATAAATAACTTAATATAAATTAGGAGGAAAAAATAATGGATGATAATGAAAGAAACATTTTTGAAAACAATGTAAATGAAAATAAGGAAATAACAGAAGATAAATTAAACAATGAGGAAATTGGACCAAATGAAGTTAATTTTGTTATTACAGAACCTGATGTTCAAAAGGAAACAAAAAAGACAAAGCAGCATGGCAAAAAAAGATTAGTTGCTAGTTTTATTGCAGTAGCTCTTGTTGCTTCAATGTTAGGAGGATTGGCAGGAGGTGCCCTTGTTAACTATCAGTTAAATCCTAAAGGAAATAATCAAGCTGGATTAGCAAATGGAACATCAGCACAACAAGTAAGTATTGATTTGTCTGATAATTTGTATTATGCAGCTGCAGTTGCAGAAAAGGCTCAAAAAACGGTCGTAGGTATTACGACAGATGTTACACAATCGGTTAATACATTTTTTGGGCAACAAACTCAAAAAGGTCAAAGTATGGGTTCAGGATTCATAGTTGATTCAAATGGATATATTTTAACTAATGCACATGTTATAGGAGATGGAGAATACGATAAAATAACAGTATCATTGATTGATGGAACAACAGAAGAAGGTAAAGCTTTATGGTATGACACAACTCTTGATTTAGCTGTAATAAAAATAGAGAAAACTGGTTTGCCGGCAGTAGAATTAGGAGATTCTGATAAATTGATTGTTGGGGAGCCTGTAGTTGCTATAGGAAATCCAATGACGTTAGACCTTGAAAGAACAGTTACAGATGGTATAGTGAGTGGTTTGAACAGGTCAATTACATTTGAAAATGGAACAACAATAAAACCGTTGATTCAAACAAATGCTTCAATAAACTCCGGAAACAGCGGTGGTCCACTATTTAACGCAGAAGGAAAAGTTATAGGTATCAATACAGCAAAAATGAATTCAGCAGAAGGATTAGGATTTTCAATTCCTATAAATACAGCAAAATCAATATTAGAACAAATTATTGGTCAAGGAAGTGTTTCATCACTTTATGTTGGAATTAAAGGTGTAGATGTTGAAACATATGAGAAATCTCTCGGAGTAGACGTTAGTGCTGAATATGGTGTGGTTGTAATAGAAGCCATTGAAGATTCTCCAGCAACAGAAGCAGGTCTTGAAATGGGAGATGTTATTACAGCAATAGACAATACTAAAATTGAAACAATGAGTGATTTAAAAAGACAATTATATCAATATAAAGAAAATGATAAAGTTAAATTAACAGTATATAAAGATGGTGTAGAAAAAACTATTGAGATGACATTAAAAGCGAAGCCAGCTGATTATCAATAAAAATTAAATACTTAATTATAAATAAAACAGGAACTTTTTGAAAGTTCCTGTTTTATTTATATTGAGAATGTTAAATTAGTTTTAATATTCAAACTTGTATCCGACTTTTCGTATTGTTACTATATTTTTGCCATAGTTTCCTATTTTGGACCTTAAGCATTTTATATGAGTATCTACAGTTCTGTCATCTCCAAAGTAATCCCAATCCCAAACTGTTGATAAAATTTGGCCTCTGGTTAAAACTATATTTTTATTTTGCAGCAAATAATAAAACAAATCAAATTCTTTAGGTGTTAAAATAGCTTTTTCACCATCGATTAAAACTAAACGTTCACGATATTTAATTGATATTCCATCTAGTTCAATATCTTGCATGCTGTTCATAGAAGTTCTTTTTAACAGGTTTTTAACTCTTGTAACAAGTATTCTAGGGCTGAAAGGTTTTGCAATGTATTCATCTGCACCAGAATTAAAACCAGTTATTTCATCTGCTTCAGTATCCCTTGCTGTTAACATAAGTATTGGAACTTCTGAATTTTTTCTAATATATTTACAAACTTCATATCCATCTATTTTGGGCATCATAACATCAAGTATAACAAGAGAAAAATCATAATTGCTATCAAATTTAGAAATAGCTTCCTCACCATTTGCTGCAACAATAACCCTGAATCCTTCATTGACTAAATAACTTGCAATAAGATTTCTAATGTTATCTTCATCTTCAGCAAGTAAAATTTTACTTTCCATAAATTATTCCTCCACTTCTATATCCATTTCAACATTTTCAAGTTCAAACCAAAACTCAACACCATCATCTACATTTTGTACTCCAAAATTTTCACCATGCATATCAATTATTACTTTAACTATGGCAAGACCAAGACCGTAACTTCCCATATTTTTTCTTGATTTATCAGATCTATAAAAGCTGATAAAAATATTTTCCATATCTTCATCAGAGATGCTTTTACCTGTATTAAAAATTTTAACAATACATTTATTACTGTCACTTGATGTTGTAACACGAACTTTACCACCATTTGCAGCATATTTTACAGCATTTTCATATAAGTTTTGAAAAACTTGATTTATTCTATAATAATCTGCAAAAACAATATTGTTATCTGAAATATATTTTTCAATAGTTAAATTTTTTTGTTCAGCTATAATTTTGTTTTTTCTAATGGTATCATTAATAATTTCATTTATACTAAAGTTAGATTTCTCTAATTTTATCATTCCACTTTCTAGTTGAGATAATTTTAAAAGTTCTTGCACAAATTCAGACATTTTATTGCCTTCGTTTATAATTATATTTAAATATTCTGTTTTAGTAGCTTCATTCATTTCCTTCATATCCAATAAAGCTTCGGAATAACTCATAATTAAAGTTAATGGAGTTTTAAAGTCATGAGATACATTTGCAATAAATTGTTTACGCATTTGATCTGTTTTTTCCTGTCTTGTCAAATCATCTTTTAGTTTTTCATTTGCTACCATCAATTGAGATACAGAATCCTGAAGTTTGCCTGCCATGTTATTAATACTTACTGATAATAATCCAATTTCATCTTTTGACAGTACATTGCATCTATAGGAAAAGTCTAAATTTGAAATTTTATCAGCAATTTGTTGAATTTCTCTTATTGGTTTTGTTGTATGATCTGCTATGAAGTAAATAATTAAAGCGCCAATGAGGAAAGTAAAAATTGATATATACAATGAATATTTTATTGCCAAGTCAGAAATATCTCTAATAAATTTCTTAGGTGTTTGCACTATAATATACTTGTTATCTTGTATATTTGACATAACAGTTAGATTATTATCATGTCGATTATTTTCATCATTTATTATGTAATATTTATTTTTTTCAGTTAGTTTATTAAATGCATTTTCATTATACAGTTTTTCTATTAAGTAAAGAACATCTTTATCAAATGGGTTTATAGTGAAATACTTCTGTCTAGAATAATATTCAATTTCACCATTTCCAGTATTTACATCTAAAGTAAATATACAAATTGACATATTTTGAATTTCATGTTCCATTATTGTATTGACTATTGTATCTAAATTATCTGTTTGATAAGAAGTTTTTATTTCATCTACACCTTTTTTTAAACTATCAATTTTGTCATAAGTATATAACTTGTCAAAAAATGTTGTTCCAAGAACAAGGGAAAGTATAATATTAAAAATAAGTACAAATAAAATAACCATGAAAAGCCTGTTTTTCAAGCTATACTTTAGTTTCATTTCTTGCTCCTTCGCAATGTATTTGTAATTAATCATTTGTTGTGGTTATAGTGATAACATTTTACAATATTAATAACAATAGTATAACATAACTGTGTTAAATAAGTGAAGAATATTATGATTGTTTCCCAGAAAGTCGTTTCACGACTTTTTTCTGCAAGAACCTTGCAGAAAATTGCGACATAGTCGCAATCTGGAAACATCGTAATATGATTACCCAGCATTCGTAGAATGCTGGGTAATCATATTATAAAATGCAACAAAAAAAGGATATATTTTCATATACCCTTTTAAAAAAATATTATTTATGCATCTAATCCAAATCTTTTAAGGTTAGGAGATACTATTAAATCAGCTTCTGTTGCTGCAATTACTTCTTCTACTGTAGCTTCAGGTCCTAATTCTTCAAGTACTAAACCTTCTTTTGTAACTTTTATAACTGCCATTTCAGTAACTATTAAATTAACTTGTTCTTTAGCAGTTAAAGGAAGAGTACAATGTTTTAATATTTTTGCTTTACCTTTTTGTGTGTGTACCATTGCAACTATAACATTGTTAGCTCCAACTACTAAATCCATTGCTCCACCCATACCTGGAACCATTTTGCCTGGTATTTTCCAGTTTGCTAAGTTTCCGTTTTGATCAACTTCCATTGCTCCAAGTACTGTAGCATCAACGTGACCACCACGAATTATACCAAAAGATGTTGCACTGTCAAAGAACATTCCACCAGGAAGTATAGATGAAGGCATACCACCTGCATTTACAAGTTCCCAATCTTCTTTACCTGCTTCTGGTGCAGGACCTAAACCTAAAAATCCATTTTCTGATTGAAAAGTTACATCGATTCCTTCTGGAATATAGTTAGCTACCATAGTAGGAAGACCAATACCAAGATTTACAACGTCACCATCTTTTAAAAAATCAGCAACTCTTTTTGCTATTACAACTTTTGCATCCATTATTTGTCACCTCCAACAATATAGTCAACGAAGATTCCTGAACTCATTACATTTTCAGGGTCAATTTCTCCAACTTCAACTATTTTATCAGCTTGAACTATAACAACGTCAGCGGCCATTGCCATTAATGGGTTAAAGTTTTTGCCGGATTTTGCGAAAACCATATTACCTTTTTTATCAACTATTTTAGCTCTCAATAAAGCTACATCTGCTCTTAAAGGTAGCTCTAATATATATTCTTGACCATTAATTACTTTTTTCTCTTTACCTTCTTCAACTTCTGTACCAATTCCTGTTGGTGTGTAAAATCCGCCAAGACCTGTACCTCCACATCTTACTTTTTCAGCAAGAGAACCTTGTGGTACTAAACAAACTTCAGTTTCTCCAGAGTTCATTTGATTTGCAGTTTCAGGATTTGTTCCTACGTGAGATGCTATCATTTTTTTAAATTGTTTTGCAACAACCATCTTTCCAACACCTCTGTCTGGGAATCCAGTATCATTGCATATAAGTGTTAAATTTTTAACATTTTTTACTACTAATGCATCGATTAAATCATCAGGTGTGCCGTTTGCTAAAAAGCCACCTACCATTATAGTCATGCCATCCTTAACTTTATCGGCGGCTTCACTAATTGAAATTATTTTGTTAATCAACTAAAATCACCCTTTCCTTATTTTATATTGCTCTCTAAAACCTATAATACTACAAATGACTATTGATTTCAATAATCAATAAAATTTATTTTGTAGATTAAGGCGAGTATATACTCGCCATTAATCATACATCATTTGTTAATTAATTATCTTTGTACAGTTACTGCTGTTCCCATTCCGCCACCGATACATAAAGTAGCAAGGCCTTTTTTAGCATCTCTTTTTTGCATTTCATATAATAAAGTAATAAGGATTCTTGCTCCTGAAGCTCCTATAGGATGTCCAAGTGCAATAGCTCCGCCATTAACATTTACTATTTCTGAATTAAATCCAAGTTCTCTTGTAACAGCTACAGCTTGTGCTGCAAAAGCTTCATTTGCTTCAATTAATTCTAAGTCTTCTACTGTCCAGTTAGCTTTTTTTAATGCTTTTCTAACTGCAGGAACAGGACCAACACCCATTATTGATGGGTCAACACCTGCTGTACCATAACCAGTTATTTCTGCAAGATATTCAATTCCAAGCTCATCAGCTTTATCTTTGCTCATAACTATTAAAGCAGCGCCACCATCATTTACTCCTGATGCGTTTCCTGCTGTAACAGTGCCACCTTTTTTAAATGCTGGAGATAATTTAGCCATTTTATCTAAAGTTGATCCATGTCTTGGGAATTCATCAGTATCAACTACTATTGGATCACCTTTTCTTTGAGGTATAACAACTGGTACTATTTCATCATTGAATCTGCCTGATTTTTGCGCAGCTTCAGCTTTATTTTGACTTGCAACAGCAAGTATATCTTGATCTTCTCTAGAAACTCCATATTGTTCAGCAACATTTTCTGCAGTTATACCCATGTGGTATTCATTGAAAATATCAAATAAACCGTCATGAACCATAGAATCTATTATTTTTCCATCGTTCATTCTGTTTCCCCATCTTGTGTTAGGAAGTAAATAAGGAGCATTTGTCATGCTTTCACAACCACCACAAAGAACTATATCATCATCACCACTTGCAATTAATTGAGCAGCCATGCTTACTGATCTTAAGCCTGAACCACAAACTATGTTAATAGTAAGTGCAGGTACTTCAATAGGAATTCCTGCTCCTAAAGTAACTTGTCTTGCAACATTTTGTCCTAAACCTGCTCCAAGAACATTTCCAAACAAAACTTCATCAATCATTGAAGGCTCAATTTTTGCCCTCTTTATAGCTTCTTTTGCTGCTGCAACACCAAGGTCTACTGCGGATACTGATTTGAATACTCCTCCAAATGATCCTATTGGTGTTCTAGCTGCAGATGCGATTACAACTCTTTTCATAATAATTCTTCCTCCTAATAATATATATTTAAATTAATAGCAATAATCATGCCAATAATTTAATTTGTTAAAAAATATTGATTTTCAAATGTTAATAAATTAAATATGTATTATTTTAAACAAAACTCATTTACATTATTAATCATGATATGCAAGATTGCATATAAAATTATAATACAATTGCAAAATTGCATATTATGTGTTATATTAAATAAGAAAACAATATATAACAATTTTAACATGATATAACTAAAAATTCAATATGGTAATTAAACTATAATTAAAATTAATCATTATAAAATTATTTAATAATTACTGAAAGAATTAATAATCATTATCTGGAGGTAAAAATGGAAAAGTCAAAAATTGTATATAAAGATAATATGAATATGGGATATTTATTAACAGATGACAAATATAATATACTCTATTTCAATAAATATTTTAAAAAATTTATAAACAATAGTGAAGATATTTTAAATAAAAAAATTACAGTATTTTTTCAAGATATAAAAGTAGATAAAAAACAAGAGCTATACCCTGTCAAATATATTGACAATTCAGTGTTTTATGTATTGATTGATGAACTTAAACTTTATGACCATGAACTTTTTGCATTTTTTTTCTATGATTTTTCATTTGATAGTGAATTAGAAAAACAAATAATCAGGTTAAATAGGCAACAGTATTTATACCATGAAATGTTTAATAAACTCAATGATGGTATATACATGACTGATGAAGATGGAAGCACTCAATATGTTAATGATGCTTTTATAAATCTCTCTGGCCTTACAAGGGAACAAATAATAGGTAAAACAGTTTATGATTTAAGAAATTATAATATTTTACCAAATTCATGTTGTGCCAAAGTTATTGAAACAAAAGCTCCTGTATCAACAATCAATAATTATTACAAAGGTCAAAGATGTCTTGTATCAGGATCACCTATATTTGATGAAAATGGAAAACTTGCTAAAACGATAGCGGTTATTAGGGATGTTTCAGAACTTGATATATTGATGAAAAGTATTGCTAAAGAAGATAACTTATTTATTAAAAGTAAAAGTAAGAGTGACTACAATGTAGAAACAAATGAAACAAATGAAACAAATGAATCGAATAAAGAGCCTGTATTAGTAATTAATAATGAAAATATGAAAAATATATATAATAAAGCTAAGAAAATAGCATCTGTTGACAGCACCGTATTAATTCTTGGAGAAACAGGAGTAGGCAAGGATTTTATTGCTTCTTATATTTATAAGACATGTAACTGGAAAAACAAAGGTAAATTTGTAAAAATAAATTGTGGTGCAGTTCCTGAACATCTTTTAGAATCTGAATTTTTCGGATATGAAGAAGGTGCATTTACAGGAGCACAAAAGGGTGGTAAAAAGGGCCTTTTTGAAGAAGCAAATGGTGGAATATTATTTCTAGATGAAATAGGCGACATGCCATATACATTGCAAGTTAAACTTCTTAGTTCCCTTAATGATAGGATGTTTTATAAAATAGGCGGAACAAAGCCAGTTGAATTTAATGCTAGAATCATAGCAGCTACTAATGTAGATTTAAAAAAGTTAGTTGATGAAAAGAAGTTTAGAGCAGATTTGTTTTACAGGTTAAATGTAGTAAGATTTGTAATACCGCCACTAAGGCATAGAAAAGAAGATATAATTCATCTTGCACAGCGGTTTTTAGAACATTATAACAATAAGTATGGGAAGAATTGTTATTTTTCTGCTGGTTGTTTAGAAAGTTTTTTAACATATGCATGGCCAGGTAACATAAGGGAAATGAAAAATATAATTGAACGAATAATATTGATGACTGATGATGTATGTATTGATACGGATTTATTTAGGGAACATCTAATGGTTGGTGAAAGTGGAATGGATATGACAAATAATCATTTGCTATTTACAGATAATAAATCATTGAAAGAAAAAGTTGATGAATATGAGAAGGAAGTAATAGAAAAAACACTCATGGTAACAAATAATATGAAAGAAGCTGCCTCAGTTCTTGGAATTGATATATCAACACTTGTTAGAAAAAAACAAAAATATGAAATGTAATTAACAATGGATTATGCCGGAATTAAAAAATTAAGTAGGGAGTGGCTTGTGCCCTCCTTTTTTGATTAAATAATTAATAAACTGGTATGATAAATACTAAATAAAATTTAATTTCTAAATAAGAATAAAAACACCTTTATTTGCAAATATTACTAATATTGTAAATAAAGGTGTTTTTAATATTTAATTGGGAGGTATCATGTTTTTTATAAATGATTTAAAGAGAATATTAAACAATGAAATAATATTATTGTTTTTGATAATTAGTTACTTCTTAATTTTTAAAACAAGTAAAGAGCTTAAGCGTGACAATTATCACAAGGATTATAGAATAGTGAAAACTACGGGAATTGTCTATGGTATATTAGCTATAGCTATTGCTGTAGTATTAAATATGTAAGGATGTGTTATTTTGAAAAATAATGTGCAAACCGCAATTGAAAAAGACTTAAATAAAAATATTACAAAGTTAAAAGAAATATTCAAAGATGTAGATGACATAATTTATAGACATATTGAGGCTGGTCAAAATAAAAAGATAAAAATGGCAGTTGTATATGTTGATGGAATGACTAATAAAGAGTCAGTAAGCGAATATGCAGTTGATAATCTCTTTAATAATCTAGATTTAGAAGAACTTGAAAAAAATGCTGACAAAGAACTTCAAGGAGCTATAGCTAAAACCAGCATTTCTGTATTAGAAGTAAAGGCAGTATTAACATTAGAAGATGCTGTTGATAAAATACTTTCTGGTGAAACAGTCCTTTTCATTGATACATGTACTAAAGCTATAATGTTATCATCTAGAGGCTGGCCAATGAGAGGCGTTTCGGAGCCTTCAACTGAAACTGTTTTAAGAGGCGCCAGAGATGGATTTAATGAAACTATGAAAGTTAATTTAACTCTCATACGCAGAAGAATAAGAGATCCCAAATTAAAGATTAAATATATACAAATTGGAAGCAGATCAAAAACAGATGTTGCTATATTGTACATTGAAGATAAAGTAAACAAAAATGTATTAGAAGCAGTGCAAAAAAGATTGGATAATATTGATATAGAAGCAGTGCTTGAAAGTTCATACATAGAAGAACTAATAGAGGATGACAATTTTTCTCCGTTTCCACAAATTGAAAATACAGAAAGGCCAGATGCAGCAGCATCAGCTTTATTGGAAGGAAGGGTTGTTATTGCCGTAGATAATACTCCTACAGTTCTTATGGCACCTGCTATTTTCACTGCATTTATGCAATCATCAGAAGATTACTACGAGAGATGGCTTTCTGCTTGCATGATACGTTTAATTAGATACATTGCATTGCCAATAACAATATTATTGCCAGCCATGTATGTTGCAATAACTTCTTTTCACCCAAATATGCTGCCTACAGAACTAGCACTTTATGTAGCGGCATCTAGAGCAAATGTACCATTTCCTGCATATTTCGAAGCGTTTTTAATGGAACTCGTTATAGAACTAATAAGAGAAGCTGCTTTGCGTATCATTGGTCCGGTAGGTTCTACGATTGGTTTAGTTGGAGGTTTAGTTGTTGGTCAATCATCTGTAGAAGCAGGGCTCATAACTCCTTTAGCTGTAATAGTTGTTGCTTTGACAGCAATAGCATCATTTACGATACCAAGCTACAATTTTTCAACATCCCTAAGGATGATAAGATTTGCATTTATAATTTTAGCAGCAACTATGGGACTTTTTGGAATATCAATTGGGTTATGCATTCTTATTATACACCTGTGTACACTAAAAAGTTTTGGGGTACCTTATATGTCACCATTTTCAAGTTTTGTTGAAAATAGAAATGATTTAAAAGATACACTCATTAGACATAAAATTAATAACATGGTTCATAAACCTCAATATTTACAATCAAAAAGGGAGAAGGGGTTATAAATGTTTGAAAAAGGAATAACACCATATCAAAATGTATCCATATTAGTATTAGTTTCATTTGCATTTCAAACAATGCTAATGCCAATATTATTATCAGAAGTTGAAGGACCGGTAGGTTGGATTTCAATTATAATAGGAGCATTAATATTAATATTAACCATAAAACCGATAAATAAAATTATGGATAGATATAAAGAAGACACAATTGTTGGTATTTCAGGCCGTTTGCTACCAAAGTATATCTCTAAAACAATTGGAACGTATTATATAATTTTATTTTTAGTTGCAAATAGCTTGTTGATGAAAGACTTTGCAGAGCAAATAAAGCTTTTAATGCTTTTTAAAACTCCAATAAGTGCCATTATTATAACAATACTTTTAACAGCATCATATGCAGCAAAAAAAGGTATTCAAACTATATCTCAAATTGCTCACATAACTGTATTAGTAGCTTTGATACCTTACTTAGCTGTAATTGTTTTTTCAGCTTATTATTCAGATTATACTAATGTATTTCCATTGTATCCAGTTGATGTTGTAGGAGTTGTAAAATCAATACCAAATACTTTATTTGGATTTTTTGGCTATGCAGTTTTAATGTTTTCAAATAGTCATGTTTCTAAAACTGAGAAGAATATGAAGTTAAATAAAACTTTCATTATTATCAGCATGGTTATATACATTGGATGCTATATATTAATTATAATAAAATTTGGAATGGTAGAAGCAGTTAATTTAGTGTGGCCATTTTTATCTGTAATGAAATTTGTAAATATACCAGGATTTTTCTTTGAAACTACTGAAATTGTAGGTATGTCATTTCAGATTATAGTAACATTCACATGTGTTTGCATCTTAATGTATTTTACAAATCTTGCAATACAGGAAACATTAGAAACAAAAGAAAATGGATATTTCATATTCATTCAAATACCAATATTGTATATAATGGCTGCCGCGTTACCAGGTATGTACATGTTATCTCCATATATTAAAATACCAGCATATGTATTTAGCGCTTTAAATTTATTAATACCTTTATTAATAATATTTAAAGGGAAAAAGAAGAGCAGTGCAAACAATTAGCAATATAAAGTTATAAGTTAATAAAATAGTAGGACGGGTTTCATGCCCGCTCGGAGGTATGTATGAAAAAAGTAATTATTACATTAATTTCTATAGCGACAGCATTCTTATTGACAGGATGTTGGGACAATGTAGAAATAAATGACAGAGAATATATATTTGCTGTAGGAATAGATAAAGGCGAAGATGGTAATCTCATATTCACTGCAGAAATTCCTAAAATAAATGAAGGAAGTAAAGAAGAAAGATTAATTTATACAGAAGAAAGCAAAAACTTTGCAAACTTTTATAATGCTAGCTTCATAAGATCTGATAAAGTGATATCAGATAGGTTAATGCAAGTAATTGTTATAGGAGAAAGTACTGCATCTGACCCAGATCTTGTCAAAAAGATATTTGATGAAATTGAACGATCTCCACAAATAAACAGAAGAGTAAAAATAGCTATAGCTGCAGGTGATGCTAAAGATATAATAAATACAGAAATACCAAGCAACCCAATAGTGGGTAGATATCTTAGTGAACTTTTAGTTAAACTTAAAAAAGAAAATTATCAAGAAATTTATACTTTTGATGAAGCCATATTAAATTTCAAAGATTTTAACAGTGCTATGATACCAATTGTAGAAAAATTTGATGATGGTTTAAAGATAGAAAGTTCTGCAGTAATGAAGGACTATAAATTAATTGGAAATTTAAATTACACAGAGAATGAGCTTATTACGCTTTTACTGGATCCAGCAAATTCAAATTTAAAAAATATTAACATTGATATAGAAAATACAACAATATCATTAGGGGCTTTTAGTGTTAGAATGACTGATAAAATAGATGTAAAAGAAAATAAACTTTATGCAGATTATTACGTTACCTTGTCTTGTTATATAGATTCATTTGAACTTGGCAATAAAAGTTTAGAAGATCAAAACTTTTTAGAAAAAATAAAAGTTACTGCAACGGATCAAATATCTAAATTAACTGAACAAACTGTAAATAAGCTTCAAAAAACATATAAAACAGATTTACTTAAAATTAAAGATAAACTATATAAGTATCACAACACTGAATATACAAAAATAAAGGATAATTACGAACAAGTATTTGCTGATGCTGATATAAACGTTCATTATACAATGGTTATAAGGAGCACAGGATTAGTCAAATAAATAATGTAAAATAATGTATATAATTATTTAAAATGGTAATAATATTAAAAAATAGTTTGGAGGAATTATGAATTATTCAAAAAAAATAATATTATCATTTATATTTTTGATTTCAGCTCTTATAGTATCTTATTCAGTAGAAGCTTATGGAAGTATGTATCAATTAAAGGACAAGGTCATCAGGCTTCATGTAATTGCAAATTCTAATACTTTTGAAGACCAGCAGCTAAAGTACAAAATAAGAAATGATTTAATAAGTACTTTTGACAAGGAATTTGAATTTATTTCATCAAAAGAAGAAAGTGAAAAGATAATTATAAAGAAAATAGATGAAATAAGAAATATGGCAGAAGAAACTATAAAACAGGAAGGATATGATTATGATGTTAATGTGTATTATGGTAATTATAAATTTCCAAGGAAACAATATGAAGAGATAGTTTTGCCGGAAGGTAATTACGATGCTGTAAGAATTGAAATAGGAAGTGCTGAAGGAAAAAATTGGTGGTGTGTTATGTTTCCACCTCTGTGTTTTGTAGATTTCGGCAATACAGAAAATGCAGAACCGGTATTTGATATTGACGCAGAAAAGAAATTGCAGGAAGTACTTACACAAGAAGAAATTGAAGATATAAAAACTAAAAGAGGGTTAGAAGGAATTAAATTAAAATCTAAAATTTTTGAATTAGTTGAAAAAGGTATGGTTGAAAATACAGGAGTATATTCTAATGATGTAGAAAGAACATATGCAAAATCTTTATCTCATAAAAAATAGTCTTTTTAATAATTGACTTTACATAAATTTACTTCATTGATTTGTTTTGATTTAAATTAGTACAAGTTTTAAATTGACAAAGCGTCAATATATATTTAAAATATATTATACTATAAAAAATCTAACTAGAATGACAGGAGAACTTAAATTGATAAAAAAAGCAAATGAGCTGAGAATAAAATATGACACAAATTTAAAAGATGGTGTAGGAACAATAAAAGCTATTAATTTTTTGGAAGAAGCAGAAAGCAATGGTGCAGGAAGATTATTTGCTGTTAGTACAATTCCAGTAGGAGGATCAATTGGTTATCATCAACATACAGGAGACAATGAAGTGTATTACATATTGAAAGGTAAAGCTAAAGTTGTTGATAATGGAATAGAAGAAATATTAGAATCTGGTGATTCTATTGTATGCTTTGATGGAGATTTCCACGGGATAGAAAATGTAGGTAATTGTGACTTAGAATATATATCAATAATTTTATATACAGAGCAAAAAAAATAATTCAAAATATTAAGGGAGGGCACAAGACCCTCCCTTTTTTGTACTATTGTTCAAATGGTATATCTAATTTTTTAATTTTATACTGCAATGTTTGACGTGGTATGTTAATTATTTTAGCAGCTTTTGAAATGTTGTAATCAGTTTGTTCAAGGGCTGATGTTATTATTTCTCTTTCTACTTTTTCAACAGCAACATTTAATGGCTGTAACACACTTGTGTCTAATGTAAAATATTTATTTGGATGAAAATTCTTAAATTGAAATGGCAAATGTTCTTCTCTTATTATATCTCCATCGTAGAGACTTATTACACTTTCAATTGCATGTTGTAATTCACGGACATTCCCTGGCCAACTATAATCCATAAAAATATCAAGAACTTCCTTTGAAACACCTCTAAAAAATTTGTTGCATTTTTCATTATATTTTCTTATAAAATGATCTATTAAAACAGGTATATCTTCTTTACGCTTAGATAAGTCAGGTATAACAAGGGCTATAACATTTAATCTGTAAAACAAATCCTGCCTTAGCTGTTTTTGTTCTAGCACAGTATTTAAATCTGTATTAATAGCAGAAATTATACGAACATCAACATCTACTGTGCTGCTTGACCCAACTCTTCGTATACGTCCATCTTGAAGGACTCTTAAAAGTTTTGCTTGTAATTCTAAAGGCATTGAATTTATTTCATCGAGGAATAATGTCCCGCCATTTGCAAGTTCAAACAACCCAGGCTTGTTTTCAGCTCCAGTAAAACTTCCTTTTACAGAACCAAATAATATGCTTTCTAAAAGATTTGCTGGTAATGCAGCGCAGTTTTGAGCAATAAATGGTTTATGTTTTCTGTTGCTTGAATTATGAATAGATTGAACAAAAAGTTCCTTACCAGTACCAGTGCTGCCAGAAACCATAACTGGGGAGTCAGACATTGCTGCTTTAGTACCAAGAGTTTTAAGTTTTAACATTTCTTTGCTTTGACCTATAATGTCAAGAAAAGTAAAGCTTGCATTCGGTTTCTTTTTAATTTCATTTTCATCTGAATTATTGCTTGTTTCATATAATTCTCTTTGCAAGTTTACGATTTTTTCAGATAATTCTCTCATCTTAGTTATGTTTCGAGAAATTTCTAACGCTCCAACAATTTTATTGTTATAAAGAATTGGAAGAGAGGAGTTTACGGTAGATATTTTGTCTCCTTTATAATTAACAAAATTTTGTTCGACATTATAAATAGGCTTACCTGTTTTCATAACACTTAAAAGAGTGCTTGTATCAAAAGTAAGTGAAGGGTATACTTCTAAAATATGCCTTCCTATTGCTTTATCAACATCAATTTCATCAAGAAGCTTTGCAGCACTATTATAATAAACAATTTTACCACCTGCATCAATGATATGTATTCCATCACCAATGAGATCTATCGCTTGTATTAAAGAATCAAAATATTTTTTTTCCATAACAAACTCCTTATATATTATCAACATCTACAAATTGATTAAGCAATGCCGAAAAATATGCATCTAACGCCCGATTTTCGGCAATAATGTTCGTGTTAATTAATATAGTTTTTTTATCTGGTTAATTAAGAAATATCTATTTTTAATTTGTTAAAACTTTCTCCAGATTTACCAAAAATAATCTTATATTCAACATATACACTACCTCTTCCGCTTTCATCAAGGGAACTTAGATAATTAATAGTTAAAAAATCTAAATCAAAAGCACCGTAAGGTGTTGTATAAATATCATTATAGCTTTTTCCTATTTCAAATTCCATTTTAGATGAAAATACACCGATTTTTGTCATAAGCATTTTGTTTTTATATATTTTAAGCCTAGTTCTGCTTCCTTTTGTTTCTGTTAAGTCGCTTTCATCATAATTAACTATAAAGTAATCATCAATTTTGTCTAGAGTAGCTTCTGTAATCATTTCAATATTATCTTCATTACCTGCACTATCAACAGTTTGTACGGTGGTAATTTTAACTTTAACTTTGTCCAACTTATCATTCCTTTCTAATTCACTTACCTGTCTATAAATTATCTATTGCTATTTCAGAAAGTTTGTCAATTTCTTTTTTTAAGAAGTTTCCACCGACTCTTCTAAAACGTTCTGGTGCATCGCTTACATAATATTCATATTCCGGTAATACAAAATTTTCGTTTAGAATATTTTGTTCTGCAAGAACTTTCTTTAAATCTCTAGCTGTTTCAAAAGCTGGGTTTACAAGCTTCACATTTGGTCCTACTACTTTTTTAATGGTGTATCTAAGTATTGGATAATGTGTGCAGCCTAATACTAAAGTATCAACATCGTGTTCAAGCAGTTCTGCAAGATATTTTTCTGCAGTTAATTCTGCTACGGTTGAGTATTCCCAACCTTCTTCGATAATTGGTACGAAAAGAGGGCATGGTATGCCTATAACTTCAGCGCTGTGTCTATATTCCATAATTTTTGATTGATATGCTCCGCTGTTAATAGCAGCTAATGTACCTATTACACCTATATGTCCATTTTTAGTTGCAGATGCTGCACTGCGAGCTCCGGGATCTATAACTCCAATTATGGGTATATCAAAGCTTTTTTGTAAATGCTCAAGTGCAATTGAACTTGCTGTATTGCATGCTATGACAATGGTTTTAACATTTTTGCTTTTTAAAAAGCTTGCACATTGATATGAATATTTTTTAATTGTTTGCACTGATCTTGAGCCATAAGGTATCCTTGCAGTGTCTCCAAAATATATTAAGTTTTCGTAGGGTAGCTGCTCCATAACTTCTCTCATTACTGTGAGCCCACCAACACCTGAATCGAATATTCCAATTGGTCTATTATCCATTTTATTATTTTCCTTTATTATATAATATATTTAGTATTATTCCATACATTATATGAAAAATCAATACTTAAGTTGCATATTCAAATTAAATATTTATAAAACAATTAATTGAGAGTATACTACATATATAACAATTTATTTTATTAATATTTATAAAAAGTAATATAATACATTTTATATAACAAAAATCGCACGCCTAATTTCTGGCACTTGCAACGTATGTTTGTTGATTTTACAGCATATAATATTGAAAATTAGCAATTGTTAATTTTTTATTTAGTTGGCATAGTATTTGCATTATATAAAATCGAATAATTATAAACCCAAAATATATTCAAAAAAACCCAAAAAACAAACTAAAGTTAAACCCACAAAAAAATCAGGAGGTGTTACATTGAAAAAAGGAAACCCATTTGGAACTCACAGGGTTATAGAACCTAAAGGAGTTTTACCACAACCAGCTATTAAAATTGATAACAACATGGAGATATACGATAACGAAATACTTATTAATGTTCAAACATTAAACGTAGACTCAGCTAGTTTTACACAAATTTCTGATCAAGCTGGTGGAGATGTAGAAAAAATTAAAGAAATAATGAAGGGAATAGTTGCTGAAAGAGGAAAGCACCAAAACCCTGTAACAGGATCTGGAGGAATGCTAATCGGTACTGTTGAACAAATAGGAACTGCATTAGAAGGAAAAACAGATTTAAAAGTTGGAGATAAAATAGCTACTCTAGTGTCATTATCTTTAACACCATTAGTAATTGATGAAATAATTGATGTAAGAGCAGACATCGATCAAGTAGACATTAAAGGTAAAGCAATACTGTTTGAAAGCGGTATTTATGCTAAATTACCTACAGATATACCAGAAAATCTTGCTTTATCAGTTCTTGATGTAGCAGGAGCACCAGCACAAACAGTTAAACTTGTTAAAGAAGGAGATACTGTTTTAGTTCTTGGAGCAGCTGGTAAATCAGGCATACTTTGCTTATATGAAGCAAAGAAATTAGCAGGACCTACAGGAAAAGTAATTTGTATGGCACATAAAGAAAGCTCGCTTGATAAAGTTAGAGATCTTGGACTTGCAGATGTATATATAGCAGGAGATGCTACAAATGCAATTGAAGTTTATGAAAAAGTTATGGCTGTGACTGATGGCAAACTTTGTGATTTAGTTATAAGCTGTGTAAGCAGACCAAATTGTGAAATGTCAGCTATTCTTGCAACAAAGGATGACGGAACAGTTTACTATTTCAGTATGGCTACAAGCTTCACTAAAGCAGCATTGGGAGCTGAAGGTGTTGGCAAAGATGTCAACATGATTATAGGAAATGGATACTGCAAAGGTCATGCAGAAGTTGCTCTTCAAATTATGAGAGAAAGTAAAGGTTTAAGAGATTTATATACAAAATTATACGCATAAAAAATGCTGGCATAAATACTAATTAAGTATGCTTAATTAGTATTTTGCCTATGTTATCATTTAAATGGAGGTATTAAAATGGCTTATTACAATGAGATTGAACTATGGAAAGATGTTACACCAACACAGTGGGATGACTGGAAATGGCAAGTAGAAAATAGAATAGATACAGTAGAAAAAATCAAACAAATTATTAACATTACAGCTCAAGAAGAAGAAGATATAGCTAAGGTTCTTGAAAAGTTCAGAATGGGGATAACTCCATATTATGCAGCACACATGGATAAAAATAATCCAAAAGATCCAATTAGAATGCAAGCAGTACCTACTATAGCAGAAACTCATATCAGTTCTGCTGACATGCTTGATCCTCTTCATGAAGATACAGATTCTCCAGCACCAGGATTAACTCATAGATATCCTGACAGAGTATTAATGCTTATAACTGATCAATGTTCTATGTATTGTAGACATTGTACAAGAAGAAGATTTGCTGGACAGGCAGATAGCGATGTATCAATGACAAACATTGATAAATGTATTGAATATGTAAGAAATACACCACAAGTTAGAGACGTATTGTTGTCAGGCGGAGACTGCTTATTAGTTTCTGATGACAAATTAGAATATATAATCAAGAAATTAAGAGAGATACCACATGTTGAAATAATTCGTCTTGGATCAAGAACACCAGTTGTTTTACCACAAAGAATTACAGATGATTTAGTAAACATGCTTAAGAAATATCACCCAATTTGGCTAAACACTCACTTTAATCATCCAAAAGAATTTACTCCAGAAGCAAGAGAAGCTATAAGAAAACTTGCTGATGCAGGTATTCCATTAGGAAATCAATCAGTATTGATGAGAGGAATTAATGATTGTCCTCATATCATGAGAGATTTGGTTCACAATCTTGTTAAAAATAGAGTTAGACCATATTATATTTATCAATGTGATTTATCTTTAGGAATTGAACATTTCAGAACTTCTGTAGCAAAAGGTATAGAAATAATGGAAAGTTTAAGAGGTCATACATCAGGATATGCAGTACCAACATTTGTTGTTGATGCACCTGGTGGTGGAGGAAAAATTCCAGTAGCTCCAAACTATGTAATTTCTCAATCAAGTGATAAAGTAATTCTTAGAAACTTTGAAGGTGTTATTACAACATATACAGAACCACATTTACCAGAGTTAGAATGTCAATGTGACGTATGCCAAGGTAAGAAAAAAGATCCATTGACAGGAGTTGCAGGATTATTAGCTGGAAATGATTTAGCTCTTGAACCTACAAAACTTGCAAGAAGAGACAGAGTACACCACGACTAAAAATTATTAACAATAGATAAGCGATAGATGAGCAATTGATAAGCAATAGAAAAACAATTGCTAGTCTATTGCAAAATCTACTGCTTTATCAATTGTTCAAAAGAGGTTAGCTATGAGAATAATGGAAATTATTAAACAAAAAAACTACAAAACTATATCAATTATAGGACTTGCTAAAAATGCAGGAAAAACTGTAGCTCTCAATTATCTCATAGAAGAAGCTAATAAATTTAATGTTATAACTGGCATTACATCCACAGGTAGAGATGGGGAAAGTATAGACCTTGTAACAAAAACCCAAAAGCCAACAATATTCGTTACGGAAGGTATGTATGTAGCAACGGCTAAAAAAGCATTGATGCTTTCAACTGCAAAAGTTGAAATACTTGAAACTACAGGTTTGAACACTCCTATGGGAGAAATAATAATTGTTAAGGTTAGACAAAGTGGTAATATACAGGTTGCAGGACCAGTTAATACTAAAGACATGAAATATGTTTGTAAACGTCTAATACATTTTGGAGCAGAGGTCGTATTAGTAGACGGAGCCATAGACAGAAAGGCTGTCTCATCTCCTGTAATAACGGATGCATGTATTGTAGCAACAGGTGCAGTGCTTAGCAGAGATGTAAAAATAGTAATAGAAAAAACATCTCATGCAGTAGAATGCTATACATTTAAGCAGGTTAATGATGAAGTTAAAGAACTTTTATTAAAAACTGATAAAACATGTATTGTGCAAAATTCAGGCACTATAATTGTACCAAATATTGAAACCAGTATAACTGGAGGGAAAAAAATATCCGAACAAATAGATGAAAATACTCGTCACGTTTTTATTAAGGGAGCAGTTACTTCTAATTTATTAAAGGATATTTGCCAAAGTGAATTTTTAAAGAACATTAGTATAGTGATAGAAGACGGAACTAAAATATTTGTGGAAGTAAATGTTTGGAATGATTTGAAACGCAAAGGACTTAAAATGCAAGCTTTAAACACAATTGATGTTATAGCAGTAACTTTAAATCCAGTTTCACCAACAGGATATTTTTTCGATAGTGCAGACTTTAAGTCAAAAATGACGCATTATCTTCCTGATATAAAAATAATAGATGTGGTATCGGGCGGTGAAGAAGATTGAAAAATTTTATGACGGAAAGTACAAAAAAAAATATAAATTTTGATTATATTTTTAATGAAATAAGGCCAATAACCGAATATGGCATTAAAGCTAAGCAAGAAGCTGAGCCTTTTGTTAAGGGACAAGAAGCAGAGCTTTTGGAAGAGCTAAACAAAATTGAAGCATTTTTAGAAATGAGTCAAAGGCGTGATGTCATCGATGTGCTAAAGCACATTAAAAATATATATGAAACAATAGAGCGGGCGAAAAATAATCAGGTGTTAGATGAAGTTGAGTTATATGAGATAAAAAATTTCCTGATGCAAGTAGATAGAATGGAAAAGAGTTTAAGAGGCACTTTAATATCTATATATGAAGATTTAAAAATATCGCCCATACCACAGCTTTATAAAGTATTAGATCCTGTAAATGAAAGAATGTGCACATTTTATATATATGATGAATATTCTGAAAAGTTAAAAAATATAAGGAATAAAAAAAAAGAAACAGATACCCTAATTAGAAAATTAAAAAAAGAAATAAAAAATGAATTGCAAGATAAATACAATGTAAAATTTAATTTAAGAGATGAATTTACTGTAAATAAATCAGATAAAGAAAAATTAGACGATTTATCAATAGAAAAAAATATAAGAATATCGGCAGAAAATTATTTAAGCATTATTTTTAAAATAAAGAATAACGAAATAATTGATGAATATGAACAAAATCTTGAATCATTAATAACAAACGAAGAACAAGAAGAATATGAAATCAGGCAAAAAATTTCAAGAGAAATAAAAGACAACTATGATATTCTAATTAAAAATACTAAAACTATAGGTAAAATTGACTATATTATTGCAAAAGCAAATTATGCTCAAAAAACAAAATCTGTCAAACCGGATATAACAACTGAGCTAGAGATAGAAGTAAAAAATGGCAGAAATTTGAAGTTAGAAAAAACTTTGAAAGAAAAACACAAAGAATATGTACCTATAGATTTAAGTTTAAAAACTAATGTAACATGTATAACTGGAGCCAATATGGGTGGCAAAACAGTAAGCCTTCGCATGATTGGACAAATTGCATCAGCAGCAAGTTATGGAATGTATGTGCCATGTGAATATGCACGAGTTTGCTTGTTTGATCACATTCATATATCTGTTGGAGATGACCAGTCAATTGAAAAAGGTTTGAGCACATTTGGAGCTGAAATAGTAAACTTAAAAGAAGCTCTTGAAAATTCTAATGAAAGATGTCTCATTCTTATAGATGAATTGGCAGGAGGTACAAATCCAAAAGAAGGATATGCAATAACAAAAGCTGTTGTAAATTATTTAAAGCGAGTAGATTGTATAACTGTTCTTACAACACATTATGATAATGTTGCAAATGATGATGAAGTACAAAATTTACAGGTTGCTGGTCTTAGATTTCCCGACTGGGCTGATGGTGAAATGAAAATAAATAATATTGAACAAATATCAAAATACATGGACTATAGGCTCATAGAAGTAAAATATGAAAGCTTCATTCCAAAGGATGCTTTAAAAATAGCTAAAATGGCAGGAATTAAAGAAGAAATAATAAAAGATGCAGAAAGTTACTTATAAATAATACAAGGGAGGAACAAACATGGAAAGCAAATTAAATCTTGACCAAAAGTTAATTGATAGTGCAAGATCTGCAGCGAATAACATTGCTGAAAACGTGCAGGAATTTATAGACAAAAACACTACAGTTACTGTTGAGAGAACAGTAGCAAGACTATTGGGTGTAGACGGGGTAGATGAAATAGATAAACCACTACCAAATGTTTTAATTGATAATATTATAGAAGGCGGTGGACTTTCAAGAGGTGCAGCATTCTGGGTTGGAAATGCAATTGTTCAGACTGGAAACACTCCTCAAGAAATCGCAGAAAAAGTTAGTACTGGTGAAATTGATATAACTAAATTACCTATTGCTGAAAATAAAAAAATAATGGATGCAGTATATGCAGTAGCTCAACAAATGGTTGAAAGAATAAAAAACAACAGAGCTAAAAGAGATAATTATTTAAATACTTTAGGCGAAGGTGCAAAACCATACTTATATGTAATAGTTGCTACTGGAAATATATATGAAGATGTTATTCAAGCTCAAGCAGCAGCTAAACAAGGTGCTGACATAATAGCTGTTATTAGAACTACAGCTCAAAGTTTATTGGATTATGTTCCATACGGACCTACTACAGAAGGATTTGGTGGTACATTTGCAACTCAAGAAAACTTTAGAATTATGAGAAAAGCTCTTGATGAAGTTGGAGAAGAAGTAGGAAGATATATTAGATTATGTAATTACTGTTCAGGACTTTGTATGCCGGAAATAGCTGCTATGGGAGCTATTGAAAGACTTGACGTTATGCTTAATGACGCCCTTTACGGTATTTTATTTAGAGATATAAATATGCAAAGAACATTAGTTGACCAGTATTTCTCAAGAATAATCAATGGATTTGCTGGAATCATCATAAATACTGGTGAAGATAACTATCTTACAACTGCAGATGCAGTAGAAGAAGCACACACAGTTTTAGCATCACAGTTTATAAATGAACAATTTGCTTTAAAAGCTGGTTTGCCAGAAGAACAAATGGGACTTGGTCATGCATTTGAAATGGAACCAAATTTAGAAAATGGATTCTTACTAGAGCTTGCTCAAGCACAAATGGCTAGAGAAATATTCCCTGATGCTCCACTTAAATATATGCCTCCTACAAAATTCATGACAGGAAACATTTTTAAGGGACATTTGCAAGATGCAATGTTTAACTTGGTATCAATTTGGACACATCAAGGATTGCAACTTTTAGGAATGCCTACAGAAGCAATACACACGCCACATCTTCATGACAGAATGTTGTCAATAGAAAATGCAAAATATATTTTCAATAATGCTAAAGACATTGGAGATGAAATTGAATACAAAAAGGGTGGTATCATTCAATCAAGAGCACAAGAAGTACTTTCTAAAGCTGAAGAACTTTTAAGAGATATTGATAGAGAAGGAATTTTCGACACTATTGAAAAAGGAAAATTTGGCGGAGTAAAAAGAAGCTTTACAGGTGGAAAAGGTCTTGATGGAGTAACAGCGAAAGATGAAAGATACTTCAATCCATTTATAGAATTAATGCTTGGAGGTGCAAAGTAATGGCAGGTTTAGAAAAAGTAGATTTAACAAAAGTAAAACCTTATGGTGATACATTAAATGATGGAATGGTTCAAATGAGCTTTACATTACCAATTCCTTATGGTGATGAAGCTAATGAAGCAGCTAAACAACTTGCATCAAAAATGGGTTTTGACAATCCTGCAGTAGTTTATTCAAATGACTTAGGTATTGGTTATACTTATTTTATAATGTATGGAAAATGCACACATACTGTTGACTATACTACTATTGAAGTTCCAAAAGTAGATATGGAATTCATGAATATGGAAGAAGTAGAAGATTATATCAAAGAAAATATAAAAAGAGATGTTGTAGTAATTGGTGCTTGCACAGGAACGGATGCTCACACTGTTGGAATAGATGCTATTATGAACATGAAAGGTTATGCCCATCACTTTGGATTAGAAAGATACAAAGGTATGGTTGCATTAAACATGGGAAGTCAAGTTCCTAATGAAGAAATTGTAGCAAAAGCAATAGAAATGAAGGCTGATGCTATACTTGTTTCACAAATAGTAACTCAAAAAGACGTTCATATTCCAAATTTAACTCAATTAGTTGAAATGCTTGAAGCTGAAGGTATTAGAGATAAAATAATATTAATATGTGGCGGACCTCGTATATCTCATGAACTTGCACAAGAACTAGGATATGATGCAGGATTTGGTTCAGGAAGCTTTGCAAATCACGTAGCTACATTTATAGTAAAAGAATTAGTAGACAGAAAGTTAGTTTAATTAATAATAAAAATTCATATAAAACGACAAAAAACTTAGGTTAGCCTAAGTTTTTTGTCGTTTTATTGTTGTCTTGAATTAAGCGAAGGATTTCACTTTTTTCCATATGATATAATTTTTATATAATTATGGAAAATATGTTGATAATATTATATAATAATTTAATAGGATAAAGGTAGGCGGTATATATGGAGAAGATTAGCAAGTATTTAAAATTTATGGTATTAATAATATTATTTTCTGCAGCATTATACTTCGAAAATGCACAGCAACAGAGGCTATTTATTCTTGTTGGTATTTTTATTATTTACTTATTTTGCAGCCTAGGAAAATGCTTTATTAAACATGAGAGCAAATTGTACTTTATTTCGTTTATTATAGATATTTTATTGGTTTATATTTTAGAATACAATTCAAGACTTCTCATTAACTACTTTTTCCACTCATTCTATATTATTATTCTCCTCGAATCAGCTCTTTCGTTGGATATGAATAAAGGAATTATAATAGGGTTATTTACAGTTTTAGTATCAATGATAAAATATGTGTATCTTATTTATTATAAATTTAATCTTTCAAATGTTTCACAGATGGCATTTTTCCTCATGGTCAATGTGTTAATACTTGTAATTGCCTGTTTTGCTCAGTACAACAAAAAAGAAAGAGAAAAAAAGGAAGTTTTGTACAAGGAATTAGTAGAGGCTCATAGAAAGCTAAAAGAATTCAACAATGAAGTGAACAGGCTCTCAGTAGTTGATGAGAGAAATAGAATAGCAAGAGAAATACATGACTCATTAGGTCATAATATGACTGCTTTAATTATGCAGCTTCAAATGGTATATTTTTTAATTAAAGAGAAAGTGGATAATGAAAAAGCACAATCTTTGTTGTCGGATTCAGTCAAAACTGCTAAGGATAGCCTATCTGAAATAAGAGTTGTTGTTGAAACACTAAGAGGGTCAGATGCCTCCATATTAGCTAGAGAAAACATAAGAAATCTTATTGGTGATTTTTCACAAAAAACAGGTACAGACATACAGCTTTCAATAACAGGGAATTTAAATTCGCAGCATTCTAATATTAATGCAGATTTATATCGCATAATTCAGGAATGTTTAACAAATGCAATAAGGCATGGAAAAGCTAGTGTAATTTGGGTGAGTATTGTTTACTCTGAGAATGCTATTAACTTTATTGTGAAGGACAATGGTACAGGAGAAAAAACTATAGAAGAAGGTTATGGATTAAAGGGTATCCGTGAAAGAGTTAAAGCATTTAATGGTAGATTAGAATATGATGCTACAGATGGTTTTTGTATAAAGGGTTCTTTATTTGGAGGAGAAAAATGATAAAGGTTCTGTTAGTTGATGATCAAGCTATTTTGGTGGAAGGCCTAAAGCTTATATTAGGTAAAGAAGAGGACATAAATATATGTGGCACTGCCAATAATGGTAGGAAGGCTTATGAAGAATGTAAATGGAATAGACCTGATGTAATTCTTATGGATATTAAAATGCCAGAGTTGAATGGTGTTGAAGTCACTGAAATGATTAAGATGGATTTTCCAGATGTAAAAATAATAGTTCTTACCACTTTCAATGATGAAGAATATATATATGATGCATTAAAAAATGGTGCTTCAGGATATTTATTAAAGGATACATCACCTGAAGAGATAGCAAAAGCTGTTCGTACAGTTTTCAATGGAGGTGCATTAATTCAATCTGAGGTAGCGGTAAAGGTAATAGATAAATTTTCACAGCTAGCCAAAGGAAATAAAGTTAGATGTATTGATCCAAGAGTTGATATACTGACAGAAAGGGAAATTGATATATGCAAACTTATTGCAGAAGGAAAAAATAATAAAGAAATCGCAGATGAGTTGTACCTTAGTCAAGGCACAGTAAAAAATCATATTACAAGAGTGCTCGTAAAACTTGACCTAAGAGATAGAACTCAGCTTGCAGTTTTTACAATTAAAAATGATTTATAATGGACATTTATTCTTCTATTATAAATCATTTTTTGTGCAAAAAGTCATAGTCACATAGTAAATTATGTGATTTTAGATACTAGAGATTAATTTTTTAGTTTAGTAAAATGTTAATATAAAAAGAAGGTGGTGTAAAATGAAAAATATAAAAAAAGTTCTTGTATTAGTGTTAACTTTGATTTTAATACTTTCATTAGTAGGGTGCAATACAGATAGCCTTAAAGAATATAAAAAGGCTGCTGAAAAAACAGAACAGGTAGATAAGGGTCAGTCTTCGGGTGAATTCATCTTGACAATGGATTTTAACACAGAAGGTATGTCACCGGAAGAGATAAAGGAATTAAATTACTATAAGGACATTGAAGGAAGTTTTAATGTCACATATGATAACAATTTAGAGAAGGGAATATATAGAAACTATCTTAATCTTGGCGGTTTAGGTTTTGATTATGACATATACTGCAATAGTGATGAAATATTTATGAAGATACCTATTGTTGGTAAGTACATGAGATTAAACCCTATTATGACTTCACTTGATTCAAAAGAGAACAAAAGTAAAAATGAGGATATAATTTCTGAAGAAACAGTAAAAACCATATCTGCAAATTGGCTTAGCCTTATGAACAAGGAAGATGTTTTTAAGGGCAAAAATATAGTTCTCACAACTCCTGATGGTGAGGTTAAATCGACAGAATATACTATCAAACTAAGTGATGAACAAATAAAAAAACTTTTCAGTGATAGCATCGATTCAGTTTATAAAGATGAAAACTTTAAAGAATTTTATAAAAACATTCAAAAAAATATAGAATCTCTAAATGATAAAACATTTGAAGAACTGTATGCAGATGTAGAAGGGTACATTAGTGATTATAAGGTTGAAAACTTTAGCTATATTGCCTATGTGGATATAGATGGATACATTGTTAATGAAAAGATCCAATTAGATTTAAGTGTTGATAGTAAAGATGAGAGCAGCTTAGTGGGACTGAACTATAGTATAAATATAAATAATTGGGATTTTAATAAGGAACAAAGTTTTGAATTTCCAATTCTAACAGATGATAATACAGTAACAACAAATGACATGGATGAGAGTGGCTCATTTATAATTGAAGATATGTTGAATTATATTGATTAAAGTGGTGATGGAGATGACTATGTTAAGCGTAAATAATTTATATAAAAATTATAACAAAGTTAAAGCAGTTGATGGTATCAGCTTTGAGGTAAAGCAAGGAGAAGTATTTGGACTTCTCGGCCCAAATGGAGCTGGAAAGTCCACAACTATTTCAATGGTATCAACACTTTTTCAGCCCACAAAAGGAGAAATATTTTTTAAAGGCAGAAATATTTTTGATAATATAAATGAAATAAGACAAAATCTTGGTGTTGTTCCTCAAGATATAGCATTATATCCTACACTGACAGGTTATGAAAATTTGACTTTTTGGGGAAACATATATGGGCTAAAGGGCTCAGAGCTAAAAAAAAGAATAAATGAAGTAGCAGACATAATTGGATTAAATGGGAGAATAAAAGATAGAGTTGATAAATATTCTGGAGGTATGAAAAGAAGGTTAAATATTGGAGCGGCATTGCTTCATAACCCTGAGCTTCTCATAATGGATGAACCAACTGTAGGAATAGATCCTCAATCAAGAAATCATATACTAGACACTGTACGAGAGCTCAACAAGAGTGGCATTACGATAATATACACCAGCCACTATATGGAGGAGGTTGAATATCTCTGTAATCGTGTGTGTATTATGGATCAGGGGAAAATTGTTGCAACGGGTACTCAACAAGAGTTAGTTGAACTTATAAATGGAAAAACACAAATAAATATAAAACTAAATAAGCATGAAGATAGTATACTGGATATGCTTAGAAAAATTGACGGGGTATATGAAGTTAAAATAATTGAAGATGTTATTACTTTATATGGAGAAAACGCTGATATGTTAATTGCTGACATAATTGCCAAGTTAACAGGTAATGGAGGGCGAATTGAGTCAGTTGACGTTAAAAAGCCAAACCTTGAAGCTGTTTTTCTTAAATTGACTGGAAAAGCTTTGAGAGATTAGGAGATGAGAGTTTAATATGGTAGTTATAAGTATAATTATTAAAGATTTGAAAACTATACTGAGTGACAAAAAAACTTTATCAATAATTATTTTTATGCCGATAATTCTTATGACAATACTGAGTTTTGCTTTGAAAGATTCATTTGTAAGTGGTAATAAATCAGATAAGGTAAACATTGCAGTTGTAAAGCAGTACGATGAAAATATAGATTCTCGATTATTCACGGGCGTATTAGATAGTAATTACTTTAAAAATGAAATGGGAGAGGAATTAATTGATTCAAGTGAGGAAGTAGACCCGGAAAATATATTTTTTAGAGATTTTTTAGATAGTGATGAGGTTTCAAAGATTGTGAAATATAGCATAGAAGAAGAAAATAAGGCAATGGAGCTTTTGGATAAAGGCAAGGTTTCTGCAATAGTAATCCTTCCTAAGAAATTTATATTTGATATGAAAATGAATTTGCTTACTCCATTCAGAAACAAGGTTGATATTAGGATTCTCACACATCCTGACAGAAATATAGATGGGCAAATAGTAAAAGCTGTTGTTGAGGCTTATAAAAGTGCTATGTCCGCAGTTATAATAGGAAAGAATGTGCTTATTGAAACATCATTGGCATATGGTCTCGAGGGTGATGTATTGAAGGATATAAATGATGTAATGAGTGGAATGGAAGAAGCAATAGAGGAAATAAATATAGATGTAGAGAATGTGACTGTTATAGGCAGAAAAAACATTTCTAGTGCAGATTATTATGCTGTTGCTATGATATGCATGTTTATATTGTATGCTGCTAGTCATGGCGGAAGAATGCTTTTAGAAGAGAAGGATAATATAACATTGCAAAGGATGACTATAGCTGGTGTGTCCAAGTATAAAATACTTGCAGGAAAGTTTCTTACCATATTTTTAATTGCAATTATTCAGATAACTGTAATGATAGTATTTTCACATTTTGCATTAAAAGTGCAGTGGGGTAATTTATATTTGATTATTCTTATAAGCGCTACAGCAGCTTTTGCTGTAGCAGGAATAGGGGCATTTATTGCGGCCGCAACTTATAGGTCAAATAATTACAAAATGTCGAATATATTTCAAACAGCAGTTATACAAGGGATGGCACTAATAGGTGGCAGTTATATACCTGTAGATTCAATGCCTAAAATAATTCAAAAATTGAGCTACTTATCTATTAATGGCATTGCATTAAAAGCATACTTGAAGGTCATGGCTGGTTTTACTTTAGATGACGTAATAAATTATAGTGCTGCATTAGCTAGCGTAGGAATTTTATTTATATTGCTTGCATCTCTCATATTCAAGGAAAAGGAGGGCGGCATCAGTGATAAGCATAATAAAATTAAGACTGTTAAGGCTCAGGGATGATATTGGAGTAGTTGTATTGATGACTGTTATGGCACTTGCGTTAACAGCAGTTTTTGGTACTTCATTAAATGAATATCATCCAACAGTATTGATAGTTGATGAAGATAGAAGTTCATATTCTCAAATTTTTGTTGATGAACTAAAAACAAATGATGAATTTGATTTCTTAGATTCTGATATGGATACTGCTGTTACAAAAGTGGAAGAAGGAAACGCAATTGTTGCAATATTAATAAAAGAAGGGTTTCATGATGAAATTGAAACCGGTGTGAGCATTTCTCTAGGATTAATAAAAATTAAGGATGATACAGTAATAATCACTCTTCAAGAAATAGTAAAAAATATCACAGAAAAGATGGCTGGAAGTATTAAAGTAGCTGATATTACAGCTGATTTTATAGAATCACAGTCACCAAATTCTGATATGAGAACAATAAGAAAGATTTCATATGATAATGTCATGGAATCATGGAAATACAAAACCCCTATAAATGTTATATCAACTGTTTTTAACACTAATAATAATAGCGGCTATGACGATACAAAACATTCTATGATTGGTTTTACAATATTCTTTTCTATGTTTACCATGGTGTTTAGTATAGGAACCATACTAAACGATAGGCAGTACAAAACTTGGCAGCGTATGTTAATATCACCAATTTCAAAATCATCTATACTAGGAGGTACAATGGTGGTTTCATATCTAGTAGGAGCATTACAGATGGGTATGCTCATATTAGGAGGAAAATATTTATTCGGTATAGATTGGGGAAACAGCATATCAGGAGTCATTATGATTACAGCTGCCTTTATATTTTCAATTACATCATTTGGATTATTACTTTCTGGGGTTGTAAAAACTGAGGCACAGCTCGGTTCAATAACTCCATTATTATTAACCAGTACATCAATGCTGGGAGGGTGTATGTGGCCATTAGAAATAGTAGATAATAAAATATTATTATTACTTGCTGAACTAACCCCTCAAAAATGGGCAATACAAGGAATAGAAAATATTGCTAGCAAAGGAATGGGTTTTGAATCTGCGATATTACCGACGATAGTACTTTTATCAATGGGAATAATATTCTTTGGAGCAGGAGTAAAGATTACGAAGTTTGAATGATGTAAACTATAGATGTTGAAAAATATGTTGGCTATGAAACCAGCTCAAACAAAAACAGGAATAATAACGATAATTCCTGTTTTTTTAATGTTATTAATTTTTAAATTATTTCCCTAAACTAATAATACTGCATTTTCAATTTTCTATAGTACTACGAATTAAATCCAAAACAGAAGTTGAAGCTCTTTCTCTAACAGTATCACGAGAACCAGTAGCATTTATTTTAAGAACATTATATTTACCTTTATAATATACACATACATAGACTAAACCAACTGGTTTTTCTTCAGTGCCGCCATCAGGTCCTGCAATACCAGTAGTAGATACTCCAATATCAGCATCTGCAGCCTGTGCAGCACCTAAAGCCATTTCTTTTGCAGTTTCTTGACTTACGGCTCCATATTTATATATTGTATCTCTTTTAACAGATAATGTATTAATTTTCGCTTCATTTGAATATGTTATGAAACCTTCCTTAAAAACTTTAGAAATTCCAGGATAGCTTATTAATCTAGATGCTACCATACCACCTGTACATGATTCAGCTATAGCAACAGTTAAGTTTTTTTCCAACAATACTTCAGCAGTTTTATCTTCAACTTTGCCAGAATCAATTGAAAAAGCATTTTTGCCAAAACGCTTAAACAGTTCTTCTTTTACAGGTTTTATAATTTCAATACACTTTTCCTTGCTTTCAGCTTTTGCAGTTACTCTAAATATAACTTTACCTGCACTAGCATATGGAGCAATAGTTGGATTTGTTTGATTGTCTATTAAATCCATTATCATTTCTTCAGCACCGGATTCACCAATATTCATAACTACAATTTTTTCACCATATACAACTTCATTAGAAAATTGTTTTAAATAAGGAATTACTTGTTCATCCATTAAAGGTTCCATTTCTTTTGGAGGACCAGGCAACAATATGCCTATTTTATATTGGCCATTTTCCGTTTTTTCTCTTAATATACAAGCATTTGCAGTGCCATTATAATTAGTTAGTATTTTAGATCCTTTTGGAAAGTATGTTTGCCTCATATTATTTTCAGGCATATCTTTCCTAAAGCGAGCGTACATTTTTTTAACATGTTCAAAACTTGCTTCATCATAAATCATATCAAGCTTAAAAAATTCAGCTAATATTTCTTTGGTTATATCATCTTTAGTAGGGCCTAATCCACCAGTGCATATAACAATGTCGGCTCTTGAAAATCCTAAATTAAATCCTTCCTTCATACGGTCAGGATTGTCGCCAACTACAGATTGATAATGTACATCAATACCAATTTCAGCAAACTTCTTAGATATATATTGAGCATTTGTATTAACAATATCACCATGCAAAAGCTCAGTACCTACACACAAAATTTCAGCATTCATAAAATCAACTCCTCCAAATTTTTATAAAAATATAAAATAATAACTACAATATAAATCAAAACCCTAATTTTTACAATATAAAATTCTAAACTCATTATATCATTCATACAAACACGAATACGTAGGGTGAGCATTGTATGCGAACCGCAACCCTAAAATTACTAACTTACCTCGTCAACGCTGCATATTTCTCTACATCACCATATATCTCATTTTCAAACTCTAGTGCTTTTTCTGCAAAAAATAACCCTGTACTCTTTGCATGCTTCCAAACCAATTCTTCAAACATATTATCTGCATGTTGTTTTCCACCTTCTACAAATGGAGATAATTCTATACAAAATGCAGGTCTTTTCATTTTAGCTCTAAACCAATTTTCAAAGCCACAACCGTAAATTGCAGGGTCTTGACTTATTTTAGTTTTTCTATAAATATATTTCTTAGTTAAATCATTCATTATTTTTTCATCTAATCCTGCAAAAATTTTATGAGTACCACTATCGGCCCAAAAAGTGCAGTTGCCAGAGCAATGATATGTAACCATAATGGAAAAGTTGTTTCTGTTGCAAAAATCAATTAGAGCTTTTGTTTCAGGTTCGCTATTTGGTGAAAAACCTTTAAATCTATCAGAACAAGGAACATCAGTTCCAGGTACACAAGTTCTTATATTCCAGTTACCATCATCAAAGTTTTTATTTAAATCAATACCATTAGCATTTGCTTTCCAAAAAGTATGATCTTCGCCCCAGATTTTCATATCCTTTATAACTTCATAATTAATAGAAGATTTTAAACCATTATGTACTATATTTAAACCATCAGGATTTGTAACAGGAATAAAATAAATATCTATGGAATCAATTAATTTTCTAACATTAAAACCCTCAAAACTTATGTTTTCACTATAATGATAACAATAATAATCTATCATCTTCATGCATAGCATGACAGAAAAGTCTTCTCTAGCATGAATTCCACCTGTAAATAAAATAGATGGCTTTTTTAGACCACTGCTTTTGTCATCCTGAACGCAGTGAAGGATCTCATTCTTGTTACTACCAGAAAGTTTCAAAGCAACTATATCTCTACCTTCAACAGACTTACTTATAATTTCTTTTTTTAATATATCGCTATATTGAATACACAGTTTATCAATATCACTATAAATAGCACTTAAAAAATAAGTATCAGATGTATCAACAATAAAATTACACAAAAAATCACCTCATCATTAGCTTATGAATATATTATAATATAAAAAAAGATGTTTATACAATATTTTTGAAAAATGCAATTTTAAAAATTACCACGCCACTAATAACATTACTTGTAGGAGCGGTTGGTATCACACAAATTGTTGCAATGTATATCTTCTATCTACTAAAATAATATTTTTTGTAGGGGCGGGTCTTGTGCCCGCCCGAACTCAAAGCAACATACAATATTATGTAAGACATTTATTGATAAATATATCCAAAAGTGATATAATTAATAAAAAAGAAAAGGGGTTGAACCGGAATGCTTTTTACTAATTTTAATGTGGAAACTAAGACATTGAGGATTATTAGTTTTATTTTGGCGCTAATAGGAATAGTATTTATTCTCGCATCTAATTATGTAGGTAATATTGCCATACGAATAGCTATGATGGTGATATTCATACTTGGTTTGTTTAATTTCAAGATGTCATACCCATTTTCATCTACAATGGATAAAATGTATATGGTGCTCGGTATGGCTGGAATTTTACTAGTTTTCATTAAACCACAATTTACTATGTTTATTATTGGAGTAGTTATTTTGGTCTTATCTTTACCTATTATATATAAGGCTGTGAGAAAAAAGGATTATTCAGATAAAATAATGATTGTATTATCTGCAATAGGAACTATTTTTTCAATTTATTGTATTATCAACTCAAGAGCTGCCCTCAATACAGTTATAGTAATTATAGGAATAGCCTTTGTTATATTAAGCTGTTTAATATTATTTGAAACATTTGATATAAGCAGAAAATCCAATAAGTTTGTAAAATTTGAACGTGAAGATATAATAGATGAAGAAGATGAATTTCGTTTTGAAAACGCAGAAGAAATAGATAAACTATAGGTTCTAAAATTAATTCATCATTAATCGTAGGGGACGCATTGTATGCGTCCCGTTTTGTTAATTAACTTCAATTTTTTAAGGCGTAGTCACTACTTGTCATCCTGAACGGAGTGTAGGATCTCATCGACAAATAAAACTAATTATGTAACATTCCTGTAATGTTAAACACAAAAACATATGTTATATTATATACATGGAACATCGTTGGCACTACATCATGAATATTACAAAAACATTACAGTATTAGTAAGTTTATTGACTAGACATGTCCATGGTGTTATAATAGTATAATCGTTGTGCTAACACAATGAAAGGTACGGGGACCTAAACACTCGAAAAACAAAATTCATAGGAGGAAATAAAGAATGAAAAAAGTATTATCACTTGTATTGGTAATAGCAATGGTATTATCAAGCATGAGCTTTGCATTTGCAAGCACATTCGAAGATGTAACTGGCGATTACGAAAAAGCAATTGACACATTATCTGCTTTAGGCGTAATTGATGGTTATGAAGATGGAACTTACAGACCAGAAAAAACTGTAACAAGAGCAGAAATGGCTAAATTAATGGTTATAACTCTTGGTTATGGCGACTTAGTAGCAGGTTCAAAGAGTAACTTCTCAGATACTCAAGGACATTGGGCAGATGCTTATATAGCATTAGCTGCTGGAAAAGGAATAGTTGTAGGAGATGGTAATGGTAAATTTAGACCAGATGCTACAGTATCATATGATGAAGTTTATACAATGTTAGTTAGAGGTTTAGGATATACTGATACTTGTAATGAGTTAAAAGGTATGTCTTGGCCAACAAACTTCAAAGTAAAAGCTGCTGATTTAGATATTACTGATGATGTAGTAATGACTACTACTGGCGCTGATAGAGGCGGAGTAGCTCAAGCTATATTCAATGCTTTACAAGCTACATTAGTAACTGTTGACTCAGAAGGCGACGTTACATTAGTTGTAGATAGAGATGATGCACAAGTAGAATTATTTACTAGATTAGCAGATCTTGACAATGATTATTTAGTTTCTGAAGAATTATTAGATTCTAGCAATAAAAACTATGCTGGTGACTTAGTAGACTTAGCACCATATATGTTCCAATCATTAAAAGTTTACTTAAATGATGATGATGAAGTTGTATACGTAAAATCAAGCAACTCATTAGTTTATGAAGGCGAAATTGATGATGTTGTATATGATAATGTTAATGATGAAACAACAGTATCAATAGAAGATGCTAATGGAAAAATTAAAAATGTTGTATTTGATGGCATAGTTGATACAGATGATATTGCTCTTGCAGTATTTGAAAATGGTGCAGAAAAAGAAAATACAATAGAATATACTGATCTTTTGGACACTGAAACTATTAAAATAGTAGCAATGGATGATCATGATCTTTTAGCTGCTGCTGACGATGACGGCAAAATAGATAGCGATGAAGTACAAGGTTTTGTTACAACATTAAGAACTGAAGTTGTAAGAATAGAAAAAGAATATGTTGATGGTAAAGACTCAATAGATGGTATTGATTTACCTCTTGATAGTGATGACGAAGTTGATTTAGAAAATATCACTGTAACTGGAGATGCAACAGCATTAGAAGATATAGCTATAGATGATATAGTAGTTTCATATGTATCTGATAATGATGAAGTATTAACATTAGTAGTTACAAGAAATTCAGTTGAAGGTAAAGTAACAAAAGTAACTGACAAAAATACAGTATCTATAGATGGAACTTCATATGACTTATCTTCAAAGAGTCTTGTAGCTGATTGGGCTTTAGACCTTGGAGACGAAGGTATATTCTACTTAGATCAAGCTGGTGAAATAGCTGATTATGATGGAGATTCAGTAGGACCTACTGACTATGCAGTAGTAATTGCTTCTGAAGATGGTACAATTGATGAGAAATACGGATATTCTATAGATGAATACCCAACATTAAAACTTGCAACTCAAGAAGGCGAAGAAGTTGTTTATGAAGTAGCAGTTGAAATCGATGAAGATGATGCAACAATTACTGATTCAGCACAATATAATGACAATGATTTATTTACAGATGCGGACGTTGATAATGATGTTGCTGATGCAGGTAATAAAGTTGACGCCATTGACATTGAAGATGCATTTACTGATACTGTTTCAGTATTAATTAAATATAGCTTAGATGCAGATGGAAGAATTGATGATATCGAATTTGTAGAAAATGTTTCAGCATATGAGGCTGGAACTGGAACTAATGATGTAGACTTAGATTCTGATGATTTAGCAGATGGAGCTATAATCTTTGATGCTGGCGATGACTTTGCAGTAGTAGATGTGGATTCATTAAATACAGAATTTGTAGCTCATACAGAGTTAAATGACGACGGAGATATAGAAGTGTTAGTTGTTAACAAAGGTGAAGTTGATGAAGCAGCAAGCACAATCTACGCATACTTGAACAAAGTTACAATGACATACAATGAAGATGGTGACAAAGTTAACCAATTTGTAATGTATGTTGATGGACAAAAATTTGAAGTGTTAGCTGATGATGATTCTAAAGCTGTTAATACTTACAACTATGCAATTAGCTTTGATTATAACGGTAATGTAGTTGATTCATCTGATGTAACTTATGATGTTACTGGTGAAGTTGCAACAGCAACAGCAATCAGTGCAAGCAAAGGAAAGATTGAGTTAAGCTTTGCTGCTGGTACAACATATGATGATGACAATGATACTACTACTGCTGAAGTAGCTCTTAATGATGGATGGTATACATTATCTGAACATGCAACAATTGTAGAAGTTGACCCAACAACTACTGTTGCATACGGCGTAGATCAAATCAATGATTTATATGATATTGATGAAAATGACCAATTTGAAGTATTCTTCAATTCTGATGGAGACATTGATTTAATAGTTATTACACAACAATAATTATTAGAAAATAAAAGCAATAAAAAAACACCTTCGGGTGTTTTTTTATTGCTTTTTGTATGCCAAAGATTTGGGCAAAGATTTGGGGACGGTTCTTTTTGTTTGACAGGCAAAGATTTGGGGACGGTTCTTTTTGTTTGACAAACTAACATAAAAGTGATAAGATAATTTTGGAGGTGTTAAAATGCCAAGACAAGCAAGAACGAGAAGTAATTCTGGAATATATCATATAATGATAAGAGGAATAAATAAGGAGCAAATATTTAAAAGTGAAACATATAAAATAAAGTTGAAAGAAATAATAAAAGAAATAATTGAAGAAGTTGAATTTTACGTTATAGCCTATTGTATAATGGATAACCATATGCATTTATTAATTAAAGCAGAAGAAAATGAACTTACAAAAGCAATGAAGAAATTAAATGTCAAATATGCAATGTACTACAACTATTCAGAAAAAAGATATGGTCATGTATTTCAAGATAGATTTAAGAGCGAAGCAGTTGAAGATGATGAATATATGTTAGGTGTCCTTAGATACATTCATAATAACCCTGTTAAAGCAAAGA
>Ga0074193_1000731_pt1 | contig 49820 bp, 39 predicted proteins | sample EPASupsiteHSE605_FD_64523 | JGI IMG/M metagenome (GOLD analysis project Ga0074193, IMG submission 64523) | Bioremediated contaminated groundwater from EPA Superfund site, New Mexico - Sample HSE6-05 | ecosystem: Environmental > Aquatic > Deep subsurface > Groundwater > Contaminated ...
CATGTCAATCTCGTATTATAATTGATAAAAGTCTGTGTATGGGCTGCCTGAATTGTACAATTGCCTGTATGTCCGAACATAGTTCCGGCAGTAAGTCAATCTACGAGCTGGATCTCGAAGACGCTGCAAATGAAGGCCGTAATCATATCACGTTAGATCAGTGCAATAAGCCAACACCTATCTTCTGCCGTCATTGCGACGACCCGGAATGTGTCACCGCCTGCATGACCGGTGCCATGACTAAAAATGCTGACACCGGCAAGGTGTCTTACGATGAGGAGCATTGCGCCGCCTGTTTTATGTGTGTGATGTCCTGCCCTTATGGAGTATTAAAACCCAGTTCGCAAAAGGATAAGAAAGTGATCCGGTGTGACTATTGCCAAGACCGGGAAATTCCACGCTGTGTGGAAAATTGCCCGACTGAAGCCATCAAGTTTGTGGAGGTGGATAAGTGATGAGGCATGTAATTATTGGGGCCAGTGCGGCGGGATTAAATGCGGCACAAACCATACGCAGTTTGTGTCCGACCGATGAAATTATGGTTATTTCATCTGAAGACAAAATTTATTCGCGCTGCATGCTGCACCATCTTGTCAGCGGGCATCGTACTGTGGATAGCATAGGCTTTGTAGCGCCTGACTTCTTTGAAATAAACCGCATCCATTGGCTAAAGGGAACAACTGTCAGATCACTGGATACGGCAAAGAAACAAGTTTGCCTATCAGACGGTGGGCTTGTCGATTATGACACGCTGCTCATCGCTACCGGCGCACTTCCTTCAATACCGCCGATACCCAACCTTAGAGCGGCCAAAAATGTATTTACGCTGCGCGAACTATCCGATGTAACTACGATGGACCACCTTATCCAAGAGGGAGTGGAAGCCGTTATTATCGGGGGTGGGTTGATAGGAATAGACGCTGCGGTAGGGCTTGCCGCAAGGGGAGTGCGCGTCAGTGTTATAGAAATGGCAGACCGTATCTTACCATTGCAATTAGATAAAAAGAGTGCCTCAAGGTACGAAGCATTATTTAAACAGCATGGCATTAATGTTCTAACAGGAAAATCCGTACAGGAAGTGCTCATCAATGATGATATGGAAGCGGTAGGGGTTAGACTTTCCGACAACCAGACCATCAGCGCATCTTTGATTGTGGTTGCCGCTGGCGTACGTCCAAACACTGATTGGATTAATGATCGAGCGATTAAAATAGGTAGGGGAATTGTAACGGATGATTGCTGTAGAACTACAGCGGATTCTGTTTTTGCCGCCGGTGACGTAGCGGGGAAAACGGGTATTTGGCCATTGGCTGTAAAACAAGGTGTTCAGGCTGCCTATAATATGTGCGGACAGAAGAAAGTGCTTGACGATAACTTTAACCTGAAAAATGCGATCAACTTTTTCGGTTTGCAAACCATATCGCTGGGCGTTATTGAAGAGCCAGACGATTCCTACGAGGTGGATATTTACGAATCAGCTACTGTATATAAGAAAATCATTCACAAAGAGGGTATTGTATATGGGGCAATCTTCCAAGGAGATATTGTTTATAGCGGTGTTTGGACCAGTATAATTGGTAAACACCTCAGCATCACTCGGATTACAAATAAAGATATATTGGACATTGATTACAGTGATTTCTACAAAACAACACCGGATGGTCAATTTTGTTATTAGACCTGAGGCTGGCCTAAAGTTAAATTAGGTCAGCCTCCTTTTTCGGACAGACAAGTGAATAGGAAAGGTATAGTTTAGCTATTAATAATTATAATAAGGCAATCCAATTAGATAATCATAAAGATCGTATTTATAACATGTACTTATTGCGAAGATTAATGGGGTATATTATGTGGTCACCAGGTCCAGCTTATAAGAGGCCTGATCACGAATTATGCTGAATTATGCCGAATTATGGTAATATTAATTGACATGTTCGATTGCAGGAGAGATAATAAAAAAGTAATTAAAAATAAACTGATATGGGATAGGTGAATTATGTTGAAGAAGGTTGTTATTTTATTATTAGCTGCGGAAATTATGACTGGTACTGCAACCGCCGGACCTTTGACGGACTATTCCAGCGGCAATACAGCCATTGACCTGACTTGGAAGCCGTCTCTCCAGTTATCTGATCAATTTATTAATTTTTCAAACCAAAGCGATACAAACCAAGGCGATGGGGAGAATTCCACTTTTCATTGGGGGATCACAACAGGGTTTGGTAAGGGTTGGGCAATTCAATATAAACAGGCCAATTCGACGCGAGAAAGTATTCCCGATGAAAATTATAATTTTGGAGTAAAAAGCCAAGAGGTTAATGTACTCTATCAGTTGAATACCAGTGGCAATCTTGCCGTCTTTGCCGGTTATCATCAGGCGAAATTTGTTTATACAGAAAATAATCATAATGCAATCCCGGATACAAAAAATACCTTACAACTAGGCTTAGTTGGTGTTTATCCAATGACGGCAAAAACTAATCTCTACGGAGTAGTAGGCGCGGGCAAGGGATTGTTCAACTACGAATTGGGTCTATCCTATGAACTGGCAAAAAATATAGATTTCAATGCTAATTACCAGTATAAGAAAGTACGCGATTTACAATCTAACTGGGAGACCAACCCGTTTACTGATGACGTAACAACGAAAGGCTTCGGATACGGTATAACATATAAATTTTAATAATGTCCCCAACAGCTAATTTATGTAACAATACAGGAAATGACGTTTAACGAGGTGAAAATACCTATAACTTACCTATTGGTGGGTTATGGGTATTTTTTTAATGGATGTTGGCATAAAGGAGGAAGCAATGGGGTTCAGGGCTGACTTATTCGTTTAATTAACTTATTGCCGTGAAATAAATTTCGCGTCCAGATCGGTGAGAATGAGACAAATTGACAGCTTCTCCTTAAGATTTTGACTCCCGAAAACTTCGCCCGAATCGGGGGAGATGAATTCATGGGCATATTACCCGACATAGGCGGCGAGTACGCTGTTGCTCCACTTGCAGCTCGGCTGGTCAAGGCTTGCCGTCTTTTCTTGTTATTATACAGCAGAACAAAATTATGGGAGCGGAAAGATGGTGTAGATCCTTCATTGATTCTGTTTTATTTAATTTATTAAGGGAGACTGATTCCATATTCGTAACTGAGGAGCGCAACATTCTGTTAAATCTTCCTTTTACGGCGGAAAGCGGCATAAGCGTTGTAATTGAGAGGATTAGACAACTATTTAGTAGCACCGAAATGGACCACATGAATATTCAATCCACAAAAATGGCTACAATCATCTATCCAGAAGAGGCGACAGACGAGAAAGATATTTTGAAAATTTTGGCAGAGCGGCTGCCACATGGAGAATTACTTGGGAGGGATATTCAGTAAAAAGACTACTACCCTCCAAATACTGCTCACCCAGCTCTTTTTCTAGGCTGATTTTTTACTCCGTTCCTCAAATAAATAAGGGGCTGTGTGAAAATTATCCCACGGCGAAAAGTGGCCTCGCCCTTATATCATGGGGTGGAGACCACTTTTTATTCCTGGGAGGAGTCAAAAATTTGTAGAACCTAAAAATAAAGTTGATTATAATAGCCACACTCTCTTGCTTAAACGTTAGCCTATAATACAGTGATTGGGGCCAACGGACATGGGCTAAGTCAGGGGCAAAAACAACGGATACTCATTGCCAGAAGGGGCGCGTATTACCATTTTGTGAAAAATCAATTGGAATTGGGGAGTTAAGTATGAACCAAGATTTTAGCCGGTCGGATATAGCTAAAATTATCGACAAAAAACCGAACTTGATGATTCGGTGGGGGATCACCATACTTTGGGTAACAATGTCCCATACCTTGCAAATCAAAGCATATGGGACGCTGAAAACCAGCTGTGAAGGGGTTCTATTGATGTTAGGATCTATAGGTTTTCGATGATACATTATTATGGTGAAATAGCAGACTTCCTTTGCCCATTTTGAAGGATTTGGAAGAAGTATAATGAATAAATAAATAGATTTGTCATTTTACATGCATGACTTTTTTGGCAGATCGTTAAACGCCGAAACATCGTATAAAGGGGGCACTCGATTGAACGATTCATCAAGAGCAAAGATTGAAACGCTGGATAAATTTTTTCCCCGGCATAATGTGGTTGTTGCAGTTTCTCATACAAATTATCTGCGGGAGACAACTGGGGGCGTGGAAAAACTTATTAAAATAGAGGAAAATTTTTGTAAAGACAACATTGGGCATTATGTGCAGATATTTCCCTTGAAAAGCTACGGCGTGGATGAAGGAAAGATTGAATGGAACCAATTAGTGGGAGTAAATGTGGACAATGCTTTTGTAGGCTATTTTACGATTAAGCAATTATCACTGTATTTCGAGCGTTTGAGAAAAATTGGGCAAATAGATGTGCTGGCCATTCTATTTCATCATCTGTTGGGTTTTTTCTTAAAAGCACTAAGCATTCTGGAGGCATCACTACAGCCCCGGCAAAGCTATATTTATATTCATGACTTTTACACCATTTGTCCGCAGTACAATTTACTTAAAAATAAGGTTGAATATTGTGGTTCGCAGCCATTCGGATCCGAGACATGCGAAGATTGTAGCTATAATGATGCTCGAAAGAAGATGGCGAGTGAGATGAAAGACTTTATTTACCGCTTTCGTGGACGGTTTGTTTTTCCTGCAGAGAGTACTAAAAAAATATGGCTATCAGTTTATAAAGGCTTAGAGAAAAACTGCCTAGTAGTTCCTCACCAGAAAGTACTATTGAAGCAAAGCGATTCTCTTGATATGTCAACCGGTAAAATTAAAATCGGATACATCGGCGCCCAGGCATTTCATAAGGGTTATCCCCAATGGAAGGAAATTGTTAATAAATATAAGGAAAACTATGAGTTCTATCACCTCGGGAGCCTGCAGGAACGACTGTCGGGGGTTACTTTTATTCCGGTTTCTGTGCTGAAACAGGGAGATGAAAAGATGGTAGAGACCATGAGAGACCAAAAAATTGACATTGCTTTTCTTTGGTCGATTTGGCCGGAAACATATTCATTTACCTTCTTCGAAAGTTTGACTGCAGGTTGTTTCATATTAACAAATGTTAATAGTGGAAACATCGCGGCACAGATAAAGCAATACAACTGCGGAAAATCATTTGATGAATTAACGGGACTGAGTGATTATCTGTCGGACGTGAATCAAGTGAGGATGGATATCAAACTATACAAAGACGATATGCGTGAGTACCAATTGGTAAATAACCATAGTTTGTTGGAAAGTCTGATAGAAGATAGTAAACTGAACATTGATTATTTGAGTAACTCAAATAATGTCTCATGTGAGTGGAGTGATATTAAGCTGCTTGAAGGGAAAATACTGCATGAGATCGAACATGCGGATCAAATAATAAGCCTTATAGCTGCCATTAATGAATTGAAAAACAAACTGCGAAGTGAACTCGTCCAGCTATAGCTGAACATCGAGACTTCAGATGGAGACTCTACTCCACCTGAAGCGACGAGGGAACGCTCCCACTTATAGAAGTGGGAGTCATACGAATTAGATGTAGGTCGTGAATAAATTTACCATCCTATTGCACGGGGGATGGTTCTTGAAGGGTCCAATCGGAAGTTTTGCATAGCAAAAGGGCTACGGCCTTGTGTTAGATTATTCATTTTGGAAGAAATTTAATCCTAATATCCACTATTTCAGAAATGGTCCCCACCCGAATTGGTGGACCCCAAGTTCCAAAGCCAGATGATACGACTAGCTGATACTGCCCTCTACTCAAGTAGCCCCAATCATTTTCGAAATAGAGTTGTGTTATCAAACCGAGAGGAAAAATCTGACCATGGTGAGTATGACCAGATAATTGAAGATCGATGCCCTGTCCTTCCGCTTCGTCCAAGCATACTGGTTGGTGGTCCATCAAAATGATGGGCAAATCTCGATCGCTATCCTCCAGGATGGCCGAAAGTTTTTGGCGCGGCTTTCCCACCAGTTGTCCACTGAATAAATCATCACGGCCAACAATGTAGAAACTATCAAGAATTTTAACGTATTCATCTCTAAGTATGGTAATACCGGCTTGTCTTAAGTAGGCTAAGGACTTTTCTGAATGTCCCCAAATATATTCATGGCTGCCTAGCACTCCAAAAACACCAATTCGCGAATGAAGACGCGCTAAAATTTCAGGCATTCCGTTCTCTACAAAGGCGCCGATGTTTTCGTCAATTATATCTCCTGGCATTAGGATTAAATCTGGATTTAAATTGTTAATTAGTTGAACAGCTAGTTCTAACTGTTCTCTGCCAACTAAAAGCCCCAGATGAAGGTCCGAAATTACGACGGCATGTAATTCGCCACATCCACCCGCAGCCTTTTTATTAATAGTTAAATCATATCGGCGAATTATGGGAGTGCGGGCGTTTCTAGTGCCATAAATAATAATACATATAGTGACGGTCAGTATACTTAAACCAATACCTAGTGAAACGTAATTTCCGTTAAACGGGAAAACTGCCAAAAACCTGTTTATATATACTAATATGTCGTATGATAGCCAAAATAGGATCAGGTAGAAGGTTATTGCTAACCAATAGGAGCCAAGAAAGATCATCCTATCCGTGAAATCACCGGGGAAGTAGATAGCACCAAGTCTTCCGACAAGATACATTCCTGCAAAAATCGTGAGTATTGTCCAGTAGTAGCTTATAAGTTCGGGTAAGATCACTAACCCGACGGACTGCCAAATTCGTAACCCAATATAATAGTTGCCTATTCCATATAGGATCATGACTCCTGCAATAAGTAGTATGAATTTTCCCCGCATCTTGTTCTCCTGTCCTAAAACATTTGTCACCCACAAACGAAGATTATTGACGTTAAGCCTGTAGATTTTCTAGGCAGTTAACTAGTAACTGTCTTGGGCTTATAGTATCTTCCAATTTGGGAGTTCTTATTTACAATGTTCTAATGTGCTACGACTCGCAGGAACGCTATGTGGAGTCCGTTTTGATCTATTTCATACAATACTAAAGAACGTCTTGATATGTTTCAGCTATTACTCTGAAACGTTCGTTCAGTGCCAGAAATGCTTCTGCTACCGCAGGATCGAAGTGTTTGCCTGACTCCGCTTCAATAATGGATATTGCTTTGGTATGCGGAAACGGATCTTTATACACGCGTCTGCTAATGAGCGCGTCATAAACATCGGCCAGCGCCAATAGCCGAGCGGAAACTGGGATTTGTTCTCCGGACAGGCCTTCCGGGTAGCCGCTTCCATTCCATTTTTCATGATGAAAATAGGCCATCTCCTTTGCGAAACGCAAGAATGAATCGGGACTCTTTAGTAAAGCTTCAGCCCGTATAATAGCATCTCTGCCGATGACAGGATGCTTTTTGACCAGTTCGAATTCTTCCTTAGTTAATTTTGCGGGTTTCCACAGGATCATGTCTGGTATGGCCATTTTGCCAATATCATGCAGTGGTGTGGACTTGATCATTAGATAAATATTTTCCGGTGATAAGGTATCGATAAATGCTGGATGATTCCTTAGATGCTGCGCTAATTCTTTTACATACAACGAGGTGCGCTGGATGTGTGAAGAGGTTTCATTGTCCCGAGTTTCCGCAAGCGATGCCATGGCTGTAATCGCTACTTCCTGAAGAATATTTATCTCTTCGATTCGTCGGGATATTTCGCTTTCCAGATAGGAGTTTCTGTCTTTTAAGCTGTCTTGCGCACTTTTCAGTGCCAGATGGGTCTTGACTCTGGCGAGCAGCAAAGATGGAGTAAGCGGTTTGACGATGTAATCAACGGCACCCAGCTTAAATCCTTGCTCTTCATCTTTTGCATCGCCCTTGGCTGTAAGAAAAATAATTGGGATATTGGTCAACTGCGGGTTGCTTTTCAACCGACGGCAGGTTTCGTAGCCATCCATTTCCGGCATCATTACGTCCAGCAAAATAAGATCCGGCGGATCGGCATCTGCAATACTCAGCGCTTTTATACCGTTGGTGGCAACTTTTACTTTGTAAAGGTCTTTTAGCAGGGCGCTGGCCAAAGTCAGATTATCCGGTACATCATCTACTACCAGAATAACCGATTTTACATTTTTCATGCTGATCATCCTTCCGATAACAATGTCTTGATTAACTCCAGAGCCCGATCTAATTCGAAATTTTGCAAAAATCGTTCTAGCTGGGTAACAGCTTCGGGAGACAATAGCTCGGCTAGATCGCTGCGTATCTGGTCAAAGTAGTCCAATGCTTCACTATCGTTGTCCAGAAGCAGAGCTTTGAGCTTGTCGATTTTCTCAGCGTATGCTGCTGGTGTCAACTGATTCTGGCATGCATCAGTCTGTGCTGTCAGATCTTTCTGAGCGTGCAAGTAATTTTGAATGGCCTTAACGATGACATGTAATTCTTCTTCCAGTGCGTCAAGCAGTAAGTGAATTTCTTGCTCAGGACGGTTACCCTGCAGCGCGTGCTCGATCGTGATTGTGGATGATGCGATGCTCAATGCACCGATGTTACCTGATACGCCTTTCAGGGAATGGATAGTTTTAGCGATGTCGAGAAAATCGTGCTTGTCCAACGCTTGGCGCATTTTTGTTATGGCAGTTTTTTGCCCGGTCGCATATTGGTGCAGTAGCTTGTGGTATATTGCGGCATTGTTGGCTACCCGACCCATTCCCGCCGCCCAGTCTATGCCGGGAACGAGAACTGCTTGCCTGGCTGCTGTCCCGGCTTTAAAAGTTCTTTCATTAAGCAATGGTGGTTTTTTTTCTGGCAGCCAACGGGAGATGGTGGTAAACAGGATGTGAGGATCAATTGGTTTGGGTATGTGGTCATTCATCCCTGCCTTGAGGCAATTTTCGCGTTCCGCCGCCATAACCCGAGCAGTCATGGCAATGATCGGAAGAAGGGGGAATTTCTCGCGAATAGTCGCTGTTGCTTCAAAACCGTCCATTACAGGCATTTCCAAATCCATTAATATCATGTCGAAAGGCGGCTGTTGTTCATATTTCAAAGCGGCTTGCACTGCTTCCTGCCCGGTTTTGGCGATAGTTACCAGAATTCCTTGGCTTTCCATAAGTTCCACAGCAATCTGCCGATTGATTTCGTTATCTTCCGCCAACAGGATGCTTAAACCGGACAGTCCATAATCTTTGCCTTGACTGTGCTGTTTCTGAGAAATTTCATTCTTGTCGGGTGCAAAAAGCCGCATGACCGTATCTACTAAGGCGGATTGCATAACGGGCTTGATAAGTAAAGCATTCAGATGAAGTTGGTCCACTTGATGGCGGATTTCTTCCCGGTCAAAGGAAGTGACGATGATGATTGACGGAACGCGGACGAGGTTGCTGCTTTGCTTTATAACGCGAGCTGCTTCGATGCCGTCCATTCCAGGCATCTGCCAATCCATGAAGACAATTGCATAGGGATCGTCGCTGTCATACTTCAGGACGGCATCAATCGCGTTTTGGCCGCAGGATACGGCGTCAACCCGGAAGGACATCGCTTCTAAATACTCTGCCAGTATTTTTTGAGCAGCGACACTGTCGTCCACCACCAGCACCCGGAGATTATTTAAACGTTCTGGCAGTATATAGCGTTGGTGTTGTTTGGTATCGGCAATCTCGAACCACACGGTGAAGTTAAAGGTGCTTCCGATACCAGGATGACTAGTTGCCCATATCGTTCCACCCATCAATTCAACCAGTCGTTTGCTGATTGCGAGTCCCAGGCCGGTGCCCCCGTGCTTTCGTGTGGTGGAGCCATCGGCTTGAGTAAAGGCCTGAAACAGTCGGCCGATTTGCTCCGAGTCCATGCCAATGCCTGTATCTTGAACGGAAATTTGCAGTTGTACGCTGTTCCCCACTTGTTGTATCAGTTGTACATCAACTGTGATTGAACCGTGGTCCGTAAACTTTAATGCGTTGTTGACAAGATTGGTTACGATTTGCCGCAGGCGCAACTGGTCTCCGACGATATTTTGGGGAATATCCCTCGAAATGTGATAGAGAAATTCCAGACCTTTTTCATATGCTTGGGCGTTAGTGATGTTGAATACATCCGTCATCACATCATCTAGCATAAAATCAATGGATTCGAGCTGAAGTTTGTTTGATTCAATTTTTGAGAAATCAAGGATATCATTGATAATTCCGAGCAAGGAAGTGCTTGCTCGGTGAATGTTATTTATATAGTCGTGCTGTTGGGTCGTCAAATCAGTTCTGAGTGCAAGATAGGACATGCCGATTATCGCATTCATCGGTGTGCGAATCTCGTGGCTCATATTGGCTAGAAACATCGATTTTGCCTGGGTTGCTTCTTCTGCTACGAGGCGGGCTTGCCTGAGTTCTTCTTCGGTTTTCTTTAGGTCGCTGATGTCGACAATGACTCCGATCAATCCGCCGGGCTTTCCGCCGACAAGCCAAAACCCGGATACCCAATACAATACATCTCTGGTGTTGCCGTCTGCAAAATCGATTTGTAACTGACGGTGGCAAGTTTCGCCGGTGCGAATCATACGGAGATCCTCGGCGTGAAAAGCAACACGGTCAGCTTTCGGCAAATAGTCTAACTCAAGCACAGTCTTGCCGATCAGATAGTTGCGGGTTGTGCCGAAGGCTGCTTCATAGGCTTTGTTGCAGCCGACAAACCGACCGTCTGCATCTTTGTAAAAGATCGGGTTGGGAACGGCATCAACAAGGTAGTTGATAAAACTAAGCTGATTAGAGAGTGCTTCCTGCGATTTCTGTAAATCAGTGATGTCTTCCTTGACGGCGACAAAATGGGTGATGCTTCCAGTTTCGTTGCGTATTGGAGTGATGACAACTGCCTCTGTGTAAAAATCACCGTTTTTCTTTTTGTTAATAAACTCTCCATGCCATGACACGCCGGATACGATGGTTTTCCATAATTCCTTATAGGTTTCAGGAGGGGTCTGTTCAGATTTTAGAATGCGGGGATTTTTTCCGATGACCTCTTCAGGTGAATAGCCGCTAATATGCTTGAAATAAGCATTAACGTATTCGATATTCCCATCAATGTCGGTAATGATTACCGACATCGGGCTTTGCTCTAACGCGTGGGAAAACTTTTGTAGTTCTATGGTGCGACAGCGGATTTTTTCTTCCAAATTGTCAGTGGCTTCTGCTAAAAGAATGCGCATGTTTTTCTGTGTTTCAGCTAAACGGTTGATTTCTTCCCAACGGGTGGGTATAAAAAAGCCAGGGGAAAAATCCATTCTGCCAATTCGCTCGCTTTCTTGGGCTAATTGCTGCAGTGGTTGGCTGATGTTTCGAGCAGACTTATTTGCCAATATGGCTGCGAAGACAAGTGCCAGCACCAGGCTTATGCCAAGAATAGAGAGGGAAAGAAATTTATGGGATGCAAAGTCTTTGGCAGGAGCAAATATGCCGATATAGAAAGTGTTATTTCCCAGGGACAAAGGGGTAAACCGAGCGATCCAGGCTTTGTCGTCAGTGGAATAATACATGTTTTTGTTTAAGGGGTGGTCAAATTTCGTCCACTGATTGTATCCGTCGGACAGGACCGGCCAAGTGTTAAGGTTCGGCATTTTATCGCCGGGGATGGTGTCGAGATTTTGGAAGGCGTGTTGCCCCGGCAAACCCAGCACATTCCCCGCTGAGTCGAAGATAATGATAAAACCAGATTGTCCCACTGTGATAGATTGTGTCATGGTGGAAATGTCAACAAGTGATACATCCATTCCCAGGATATGGCGTATGCCATTTTTGTCGGAGTAACTTACGGAAGCAGTGACCCCTGGCTCTTGTTTGGTGAAAAAAATATAGGGATTTGTCCAGAAAACGGAAGTTTCCTGTTGTGGCGAAAGTGCACCGACAAACCAAGACCGTGTCCGGCAGTCGTAATCGCTAGCCGTTTGGTCCTCTTTTAGTAGTGTATTAGTTGCGCTCCAATAAAACCAATGAGCCTGACCGGGCTTTTGGACAGGGTTGGTAAATCTGTTGCTCCAGCCGCTAGGGTCTTTAAACAAAATCATTTCTTGAGAGTCTTCTCGTGCAAGAATAATCGAAGAAATTTGTTTGTTACGCGAAAGTATCGGTGCGAAAAACTGGTTAAAGGTGACTGCATCGTCAAGACGGAAAGAACCCTGGGTTGCGTAATCGCGTGCCAGGGCCAGTTGTTGTTCAGTCGTATAAAAAAAGTCATGAACGGTATGTTTGATATTATCAGAAGTAAGCCGTAGCTCGGTTTCGGCTAGACGGTCGGAAAAGGGAATGATGACAAATTGGTATACAGCAAGCGATAGCAGAATGCTTGCGAGTAAAACTGCCATAGCAATATGCAAGAACAGATCACTGCGAATTTTGCGTACCGGGATAGGCATAGCATCGACCTTCTTCCTGGTTTGGCAGTTATAAGATGGATAGCACTCTTATAATTGCTTATACAATGCTTTATGAATTCGCTGTTGAGTGCTCGAATCCTGTTGTTTATTGGAAAGTTATAACATGCGAGATAGGTAAGTGATTTATGTTGTCAAATTTTGTTGTAAATTACTGTAAAAGAATTTATAATTATACTACTTATATGGCTGTCCACGAAACAGAACGCGGAGATAATCAAGCTGCTCCGCGGGGGAACGGAAGATGTTAGGTGCTGATGGGAAAGTACGATATTGAGGTGATCTCATGGATCGTTTTGCGGCAAGGATGTTGATTATTATTGGTGTTTTATGCCTACTGCAGGCTGCGGTTAAGCCGATACTTTGGTTTGCGGGAGCGCGCGCGACAGGCGTGATAACCCATATGGAAAGAGGAGTAAGTAAGACGGGAGCCTTGTGGCTAAACTACTCTTTTACCACAAAAGATAACAAACTCGCGCAAGGGAGTGCTATGGCCGGCGGCGTAAACAGTACAGTACTTCACAGGAAGGTGCAGGTTGCGTATCTACCCTTTTACCCAGATATCAACATGCCTGCCTCCGCAGGCTACGCCGCGGTAATTTTCGGCGGATGGACACTTACCGGACTTTTTTGTATGGTGGTAGGAAGGGTAATTGATGTCCCGCGGCGCAAAAAAACTAAGGATAGCTAAATATTTAGACATCAGTATTCTGCTGGTGGCTATGTTCATACTACTTGACTAATGCTGTGACACAGCTAATCCCCCATCAGGGGGATATCGTAAACCAGCAAACTATGGTAGAACTGGAATAGAGGGTAGTTAATGCCCAAATCCGATGACGATAGGAGGCCTCGTTAATGAGAAGAAAACTTCCGTTGGTACTTTGCTTGATTGTGGCTGTACTTGCTGTTTCAGTGCTCTGTCCGGCAGCTTACGCGGCCACAGCAACAGGCTGGGGGAAACAGGTGCGTGGCACCGGTCCCGGAAATGACGCCAAATTAAGTAGTGAACCGCTCATCATTCCTTCCGGAACGACCGCAAACATCACCAGTGTCACTTGTTCAGGAGATGGATTTTGGATCGAAGGCACGGTACAAAGAAACTTTTATAACGCGAACGACGCTGTGGGTCTGACGCTCGGGTCAGGACAGTATTATGTATACCCAAATCTCAAACCCAATCAAAGTACGGCGACAGTCCAAATAGTGGCCGCTTGGTAGGGCGCCAATGCGCTTCCCCCTGACAAGGGGGTTCTTTTATATTGCAAAGAAACGGAGCCACATAAAATGGTTCTCTCAAACTTACAGAGATATTTATCTTTTCTGGCCTTATCCGTTACGCTGTTTGTAACGGTAGTTCCCGTGGCAGCTATTTTTAGCGATTATTTTAATGACGCCATGCAAATCAAAGAAATCTGGGCCCTTATTTTCCCGACCGGACGCAGATTAACGCTACTGTTGAGCAGCGTTAATCTGGCGTTATCTTCGGCAGTCACATGCACAGTGCTGTCTTGGTTTATCGGCAGCTTTTTGTGGCAGCACACCAGGAGGTATGCTGCCCTCGCCTCCTATGCTGCAGCTTTACTTTGGTTTGTCGCTCTGTTACCACCATTTATTCATAGCTATACTTGGATGGCGTTGTTTAGCATTGTAAATCAGGGCCTTGGTTTATGCGGCGTAAATGAGATCCGTTTTAGCGGCATGGTGGCAAGTTGGTGGACCCAAACCATGGCATGGATGCCTCTGTGTCTGAGCGCTGCTCTGTTGGGATTTCGCTGCGTAGATCCGGATTTAGTCGATGCCGCGCAAATGTCTGCGTCACCTTTAAAGGTTCTCGTTTCCGTGATTACCCCGGTAGCAATTCCTGCGCTGCTTTCGGGAGGAGTGTTGGTATTTTTGATGTGCTTGCAGGACTACAGTATACCTTCCCTATATCAGGTCAGCACGTATGCTTTGGATATTTTTTCCGATTACAGCGCTCATTATCGCCCTTTTCGCGCACTGCTGATGTCTGTCCCGTTGATATTAATTAGTGTTGCGGCTTTGGCCGGCGCAATACCATTTTTTCGGCATGTATCTACCGGGGCACCAAGATTAGGACGTGTACAGACAGCTCCCTTTTTACTGCCTGGATGGATGCGAATTCTGCAGCAGGGTTTCCTTTTCTTACTATTGATTCAGGTATTGATGCCGTTGTTAGTTCTGATCAAAACCGTGGGCTCGTGGGAGAGACTTGGTTTATCGGTCATGGCATCAGTGCCGGAAATTATCTATAGTGCGCAGACTGCGCTGCTCAGTGCGCTGCTGGCCGTAGCTGCCGCCGTGGTGGTTACCGGATCATTCGCCAGAATATGGTCGCCCCTGGCAATACCCCTGACGGCTTTTGCCCTGTCAGTTCCGGCAACGTTGACGGGAATTGGCCTGATTGGCTTATGTGGTAATTTCAACCCGCTTAACAGCGACATGGCACCGGTTGCGGCAGTTTTAGCACGTTTTGGGCCACTAGCTTTGCTAATTATCATGGCGCAGGTCAGCCGGTTAGATCAGAATTTGTTTGAAGCCGCAAAGTTTTATCAAGCCAGCCGCTGGCGGGTTTGGACAGAAATAGGGCTGCCGCTGATGCTGCCGGGGATTGTTGTCGCCTTTATGACGGTTTTTTTGCTTGCTATGGGTGAGTTAAGCGCGACGCTGCTTGTTCTGCCCCCGGGTAGGAATACTCTTGCGGTTAAAACATACAATCTATTACACTATGGAGCTTCTGATGCTGTAGCTGGACTCTGCCTTTTTCTGGTATTGACCGGCTGGTTCATCGGGACAGTAGCGACAATCGTATTAATAAAACGGAGGGAAGCACCGTGAAAGCACACGCTCTACTAAATGGCGAGATTAGCGTAGAAAACGTATCTAAGTCCTTTAAGGGTCAGTTAGTGCTGGACAAACTTAGCTTTCACGTTCCCGCCGCGAGTAAAGTTTTGCTCGTCGGCCCATCGGGAGTGGGTAAAAGCACACTGTTACGCATTATAGCCGGCCTTGAGCTGCCTGATGAGGGGAAGATTTATATAGGAGGAAAATTAGTTTCAGATAGCCGCTGGACGCTTGAACCGCATCGCCGCAATATCGGTTTTGTTTTTCAGAATCCTACGTTGTGGCCGCATATGACCATCAGGGAAAATATCATGTTTGGCTTGTCATCACTGGTGCCGGACGTGGCTGTACAGCGAGTGAACACGCTGCTGGAACAAGCGCAAATCAGGCATGTTGTCGATAAGTACCCGGATCAAATCTCAGGAGGAGAAGCCAAGCGGGCAGCGCTTATACGGTCAATTGCCCCGCATCCCGGATTTTTATTAGTTGATGAACCTTTTGCTAATCTGGACTGCCCTACCAAAGACGTGTTGTTGGAGTTTCTGCTGCAGACCGTAGAGGAACTGAAGATGACGCTGCTCTATGTTACGCATGATGCCCAGGAAGTTCAGCGGATTGGCGGCAAGGTTATCAGTTTGCCCCGCTGCTAATTTTAAATAATGAGAGGAGAATGAAATGATGTTACTTTTGATCGGGGCCGGTGTGCTGTTCCTTGGCATACTAGGCTGGGCAATTGCCTTATACAACCGCCTGATCAGCTTGCGCAATATGGTGCAGAACAGTTGGGCGCAGATTGATGTACAGCTAAAACGGCGGTTTGATTTGGTGCCTAATCTTGTGGCGACTGTAAAAGGCTATGCCACCCACGAACAGCAGGTGTTGGAAAATGTAACGCAGGCTCGTTCTCTGGTTGCCGGTGCGCAGACTTTTGAACAGCGGCAACAGGCGGAAAATATGCTGACCGGTGCGTTGAAAAGTTTGTTTGCAGTGGCCGAGGCTTATCCGCAGTTGCAGGCCAGTGCTAATTTTGCCCAACTGCAAAGCGAGCTTAGCGAGCTAGAGGCGAAAATTGCCTTTGCCCGCCAGTTCTACAATGATACGACAATGAAATATAACACCGCGATTCAAACCTTTCCTAATAACCTGATTGCGGGTATTGCCGGCTTCGTTGCGATTTTCTATTTTGAGGTCGATTATCGGGAGCGGGAAGCGGTCCAGGTTCGTTTTTGAGTTTACTGCACCCAGCGTTCTAGCGTGATTTTATGCAACTACTTGGCAGCCTGTCCGTGAGGAGGAAGATGCAGATGCGCAGGATCGGCTCAATCTTAAAATGGGCGATTGTCGTAAGTATAATCGGGGTAATCGCTGCTATTTATCTTAACGATCATTATTTAAATCCCAAAATATATGAAAATCAGGAGATCGTCGTGTATGCGCGGGTATTGCCTGACGGGTCAATGAAGATCCGGGAAGAGCGGACTGTGCGGTTCCGGGGCGAGTTTTCCCGTTATTCCCTGAGTTTTCCCACAAAGGGTTATGCTGCGATCAGGGATATAGCCGTTGCTGAGCAGGATAAAGCATATGACTTAGTCAACACCACCGCTGACCGGCCAGAAGGAAAATATACTGTTAATTCACCGAGTGCCGGCAAAGGTGATTACAAAATTGAGTGGTACTTCAAGGCCAAAGATGAAACGCGCAAGTTCATCATTGATTACCGGGTAGTGGATTGCGTCACGGTTTACCAGGATACTGCGGAACTGTACTGGCAATTTATCGGCGCAAACCGGACCAATGCGATTGGCAAGATGGCTGTATACTTAACTCTGCCGCCAGGCGCGGTGCGTGAACAAATCAAGGTATGGGGTCATGGACCGCTGGAGGGAAAAGTAGCAATCGAGGAAACCGGCAAAATCAGCATGGTCACAAAAAATTTGCCTGCTAACCGGTTTCTGGAAGGCCGGGTAGTTTTTCCCGTCAGTCTGGTTGCGCAGGCTGGCAAAAAAGTCAACCGTATTATTCTGCCCGATATCCAAAAACAAGAAGCTGAATTCGTCCGCAAAACGCAGGAAGAGCAACGGAATGCGCAACTGCGGGTCTTGGCAGGCGTGGCAATTCCCGTGGCTGGGCTGGGCTTGGTTGGCTGGCTGTATTGGCGATATGGCCGGCGGTGCAAGCCGGAATTTTTCGGTGATTATTACCGGGAACTGCCGGGAGATTATTCTCCCGCCGAGCTCAGCATATTGTACTATCTCGGTACAAATCAGCCGGCTGCCTTGTCGGCAACGCTAATGGATCTGGCTCGCAGAGGCTATATTCGGATGGAGCCAACGCTGAGGGAGGAGAAACGACTGGGCGGACTGCTGGGCACCGCTACAAAAGAAGACGTGAATATTTGGTGTATAAAAGCTAATGATGAGTCTTTGCGTGACCACGAGGTTATGCTGCTGGGCTTTCTGTTTAATGACGTAGGGTCCGGGAGCCAGGTCGTAAAGTTCAGTGACTTGGAGGGCTATGGCCGTAATTATGCAAAACCTCTGAAACAGTTTCTGGATAATTGGTTTGACTGCGTAAAGCTGGCGGTCGAGCAATACAACTTCTTTTGCGCCGATAACTCCGGACGTCAGCTGGGGCTGACACTGGCGCTGGTGGCTTTGCTTATTGCGGCTGTTAGCTGTGCCAATATGCCGAAATGGCGGGAATTAATGCCTGGTTTGGTAATTACTGTCGTGGCCTTCGGCTGGCTGGTGGCCCATGAAAGAAAAGCGCGCCGTACTTTATATGGGGAAACCCAGTATGCCATGTGGCAGGCGTTTAGTCGTTTTCTTAAAGACTTTTCCAATATGGACCGGGCTCAACTGCCACAGCTCATTATGTGGGAACATTACCTGGTTTTTGCCGTTGCGTTGGGAGTTGCCCGAGAAGTTCTTCGGCAACTGCCCTTTGTCTACCCCCAAATTCAGGAACCAGATTCGGAATTCGGCAGAAATTGGGGCTTTAATCAGGGGTATGGCTACCATTTAAACGGGCACGAGACGCACAATGCAGCTGGCTGGACTTCGGGGCTGGCAACTGCTTCCTTGCTGGATTCGCTGCAGGAAACATGGACATCTGCGTTTAGTTCGGCCAGTGCTGCAGATACGGGATCCTCTTCCGGCGGCGATGGCGGCGGTTTTTCTTCCGGGGGCGGCGGGGGCGGCGGCGGAAGCAGTGACAGCGCCGACTAGATGGAAAGGCGGTATGGTATGGATAATTTTGATGCGTGTAATACAGCCGACAGTAAAAACAGCGGGCTTCTGGCCAGGATAATTCCGGTTGTATGCCTGCTCTGCGTGACCGCAGGTACAGTCTGGATATCAAGTAATCAAACCTTTGAGGCGATGCAAAATGCGAAAAAGGCGCCGCCAAGCGCGGAGGAATACCGGCAGCAACTACTAAACCGGCAAGCGGAGCTCAATGCCATGACGGAGCAGGCGCAAAAGAGTACCAGAGCGATAGCCGCAGTGCTTGTCAAGGATGCCCGGCAGGCAATTGTGAAAAAAGACTATCCCCAAGCCATAAATCTGACCAGCGAGATTATTCAGGTAGACCCTGCTAATGCCGGCGCTTATCATGTGCGGGGAATTGCTTACTATCTGACGGGTAAAACGGATGATGCGCTGGCGGACTTGTCCAAAGCGATTTCCCTCGAACCCCGTAACACGGAGGCATTTCTGTACCGGGGGCTGGCGCATAGCAAACAGAACAATCACGGAGCAGCAGTGGAGGACTTTAGTCAGGGCATAAAAATTAATGCACAATATGGCGCCGCCTACTACTACCGCGGCCTTGCCCGCCAGCAGTTAGGGCAAAGTGAGCTTGCCCAGGCTGATTTCCGGGAAGCCCTTGATTTGGGCGTAAAACAAGCGTCTGATAAAGTAAAGTAAGTTCTGACGCATCTTACAGAGCGGAGGTGATGATCAAGTTGGAGGGTAATTATGCGTTCTGCACAAACTGCGGAGCGTCGATTAACAGCGAGGATGCTTATTGCGCGCAATGTGGTCAGGTCAAGGAGAACAGTACTGTACTCAAGGTTAAGTTGCAATGGGATGTCAATATTCCGACCACCGATTTGCTCTGGGGGGCAGGTAAGGTTTTGGCGCTGGCTTTTGGGTTTGTGCTCGTTTTGCTCGAAATCATCATGCAATTTTCCGGGGAATCATTTGTCATAGAGATTGCCAGGAGTATGGACAGCAATGATCCGTACCTTTACTACGCCGGAGGCTTCATCGCGTTTTGGTTACTGCTAAGCGCCGCGTTCACATGGGCAATTTACGGGCGCGGGTATGAGGCGACCTTCGGTGTAGAAGAAGAAGGGGTCTGGATGGAGACCAGACCCGGGACCAGAAAAGTAAACCGCATTGTTAATTGCCTGCTTTTCTGGTTATCGCTGTTTTCCCAAAGACCTGGAGGAATGGGAACGGCGATTTTGGCCAATGCCAGTCAATCGGCAGCCTTCGAGTGGGAGGACATCTATCGGGTTGTACCTAACCCGGGCCATCATGTGATTACGCTAAAGAACAACTGGCGTGCGCTGGTGCGCCTCTACTGTACACCGGCAAACTACGCCGCAGTTCTTCAACTTGTTGAAAAGTATGTAAAAAAACACGCGCCACAGAGAGTGGAAAAGGCGAAGGATAGCCCCGGGGCGGGAACGTACGCCAGAAAACTGTTCGGTCCGCTCGCAGTTATTGCTGGGACGGTATTGGTCTGGCAGTCACCGCTGCTGCCGGACAAGACAGGCGTGGTTATGCTGACAATCGTCGCTTTGCTGGGATGTATCACAGGTGGACCTGTCAGGAGGAATATTACTTATGTGACCGGCGCTGTGCTGTTGGGCCTTGCTATCTCCATGGCAATTAACGCCTTTGAGCCATTGGGAGACTATTATATACGGTATTACCGATATGATCGCCTGGAGCGCATGCCCGAAATTGCGGAATTTGTCGTTTCTATGGCGGGAATGATACTGCACGCGGTTCTGGCATGGGGCAATGCCAGAACAAATCATCAAATTCAGGGAGGTTGAAGATGAGATTTTTCTTAAAAGCCATAATCCTCAGCCTGGCAATTCCGGTTCTTTTGCTGTCAGGCTGCGGCAATAAATACGAGAAAGTTGTCGTTGTCTATACGTCGGTTGATCAGGAGTATGCTGAACCAATCTTCAAAAAATTCGAGGCGTCGACAGGCATAAAGGTACTGCCAGTATTCGACGTTGAAGCGGCCAAGACCACCGGTTTGGTGAATCGGCTGATCGCTGAGAAAAACAGACCTCAGGCCGATGTTTTTTGGAATTCAGAATTCATGCAGACCATGCTGCTGAAAGAGAAGGGTGTATTAGCTGACTATCAGTCTCCTGAGGCTAAAGACCTGCCCGCTGAATATCGCGATGAATATTGGACTGCCTTCGGCGGGCGGGCCAGGGTGCTGCTGGTGAATACAAACCTTGTGCCACCTGAACACTATCCGCAATCCATCTTCGACCTCGCCAAGAGTGAGTACGCTTCTGAAAAGGCTGCAATCTCTTACCCGATGTTCGGCACGACTGCGACACACGCGGCGGCACTTTATGCGGTATTAGGGCCCGAACAGGGCAGAAAATATTTTGCTGACTTAAAACAACACAATGTACAGACGGTGGACGGCAACTCCGTCGTGCGTGACCTGGTTGCTCAGGGACATCTGAAAATGGGTCTGACCGATAGTGATGACGCATACGGAGCGGTGAACAGGGGCGCTCCTGTAAAAGTAATCATGCCTGATCAGGATGGGCTGGGAACGCTGGTGGTGCCCAATACAGTGGCGCTTGTCGCAGGTGCTCCTCATGTTGAAACGGGCAAGCTTTTGATTGACTATCTGCTGAGCAAGGAAGTGGAAGAGGAGCTTCTGAGAACCGGATGTATTCAGATATCCACCCGTGGGATTACCGATTCCGGGTCTTATATCGACCATCGCCAGATTAAAAAGCTGCAAACTGATTTTGCAGCGATATACAGTCAGCTGTCCCTAGTCAAACAAGAGTTAACAGAGATTTTCATAAAATAAGCGGCTACCCAGCAGCGTGACGGGTTAATGTTGCTTCGCAAGGGGGTTAAATGATGGAACTCAATCATAAGTTTTGTACACAATGTGGTAATAAAATCCCGGTACAAGCGAAATTTTGCGGTTTTTGCGGTATTACGGTGAGTACCGCCCAGCCAGATCACCAGGCAGTTCCGCCGCCTCCACCGCAGTCTCCTGCAGGGACTGGACCAGCGGGTAATTCATATCCGTCGCAACAGGCCCCGATGCCGCCCGTTCCGCCTACATTTCCGCCTCTGCCAATGCCTCATCAAACACCGGCGGGCTACGCGCCACAGCATACATATCCGTCCGCTCAGGGGAGCTATGGGGGAATGCCTTCTGGACCAGGTCCCATGGGGAATCCTCCCCAAACTGCCCGCGGGGGCTGCGGCAAAGTGCTGCTGATCCTTTTGCTATTATTAGTGCTGGCAGGGGGCGCGGTTGGTGTATTATGGTACATTGGGGCAAACGGAGCAGTTGCACTGCCCTGGTCTGACCCACTCGACCATAAGCTGTATGTCGGCCGCTGGCTGGCGGTATCCAAAAATGTCAGTGGCAAAACGGTGGATGTGACAAAGGAGAAAGAAAAGCTGTATTTGGAGATTACGTCGGGCAGTAAGGGCAGTCTCGTTGGAAAAATCACCACTAGTCAAAATACTGAGGAACAAGTTGAATTGGAACTAAAACCGGTCAAGGACAGCAAAAAGTACGAGGGAACAGCAAAGAATCCCAGTGATAACAAGCAGATCATCAATGTTAGTCTCGAATATGCAAAGGATAACAAAGAGCTTATACTTACGGTCTATCCTTATAACGAAAAAACCATCGTGAATTTTAAAAAGTTATAAAGTTACATCTATGTATGCCAGGAGGCTTCTTGCATGTATAACAGGCGGGTTTGGCATGGTCTCATACAGATTTGCGGCGGTATTTTCCTCATTATCGCGGCAAGTTGGCTGGTAACTTACAGCAGTGACCGGCAGCTAGAGAAAAATGTACGGCCCGGCTGGCACATGGTCAGAGCGCCGGGCAATTTGCAGACGGTTGCTCTGTATCAGGGCAGCGTATGGACAGGAGGGGTAAATGGGCTGTTCCGCTTTGATCCTGTAACAGTTGAACCTCTGCCTCTACCCCAGGGCAGTGGTTATTTGGGGGTCGTCCATGATCTGCTCACCGATAACCAGGGAATCCTCTGGGTTGGCCATCAGCAAGGAGTATCCCGTTTTGATGGCATGAAGTGGGCGACATACGATTGCCTGCCTGCAAGAAAGTCTAACCCGGTTACCGCCCTGCTTCAGGACAAGGAAGGCGCGATCTGGCTAGGTTTGCAGGATGGTGTATTTTGTAAGGGTGCTACTATTGAACAACATCATGTTCTGAACATGGGCCCGATTGACGTATTATATCAAGATAACAAAGAGCGCATCTGGGCAGGAAGTTCCGATCCCCGCCGGGGAGGTTTGGCCTGTTTTGAGGGCGGCGCATGGAAAAGCTATAGCAGCAACGACGGATTGCTGCATCCATCGGTCAACTGTGTTACAGAAACCCGTGATGGTACTCTTTGGATCGGAACAGGGTTTGCCAACGCTGGGGGAGCAAATTATGCTACCAGCGCAGGAATTCTGGCAGCAATGACCCGTAACGACGGTCTTGCGGGAGACAAGGTGCGGCAGATTTACGAAGACCGAGCTGGGAACTTATGGTTTTGCTCTGAATATGACGGTGTTGCAATATTCAGAGGTGGCAAAAGGGTTGCGGTTCTCACTACGGCGGACGGTCTGGCAGGGCAGGAAGTGAAGAAGATCGTGCAGGATGAGACAGGGATATATTGGCTGGCCACCGACCAAGGCCTCAACCGGATTTCTGCCGTGTTCTAAAGGTCTCTGGTGACAACTGTCTAATGGGGTGAAAAGGAGGAATAGCATGTCATTTCAACAAGCGATGCAGCGATATAGTGAGCTATGCACACAATATCATGCGCAACAGCTGAATGATGAACAGTTTTGTGCCGCTGTCAATCAACTGAGGGTTCAGGATAACAGGGGAGACTGGTGGCAACTTTCTTACCAAGGTCATTGGCTTCGCTGGAACGGTGTGGAGTGGATATCTGCAAACCCTCCTAACGCTGAAGAAGGACTGCAGTTAAACGCTGACACAATGCGTCAGGCTGCAGGTTATGCCTATTCTGCTTACGGCGCGGCCCAATCTATGGCCAGCGGCAACACGCCGGCAGCGCTGCGAACAGTGGCAGGCGTGCTTAGGCCTCTGGCCGGCAAATCGGAACGATGGTGGAGCATCGTGTCCATTTTAGGCGGCGGTGCCGCCGGTGGGATATGGTATTGGTACTCGAAGCTGGACAATTTGCCCGATTCCACTACCGCTCTGACCATGTTGGCCGTGCCTGTGGTTTTATCAGTGCTCCGGCGGCCAATCGATCGCCTGTTGGCGCCCTTGTTGCCGATCAGGCGGAAAATACCCCGTCTGTTGCTTGTGGGTATCGGGGTAGCCGCACCATATTTTACGGCTGTTTTTCTCTACGATTCTATCCGCCTGACCAATTATCCCTATATCCGGTGGACCGTTTTTCTGGGCCCTCTGCTTTCATATATGATCATTCGCACACCTAATCTGCCTGTTACAACAGGCGGTGCCGGAAACGGATTTAACCAACACCAGAATTATGGTGCCAATCAACTGGGGAGGAGGTAGCAGTATGGAAACATTAAGAGTAAAAACTGTACAGTATAAGAAGGCTTTCGCCTGGCTCAAAATTTTTTTGCTGGGAGTTTCCTGGGTGGTGTTGTTGTCCTCCGTGGCCTATGCAGACGACTGTCTTAGGGATATAACCCGGGCCGAGGACTGACTGCGTACGCCAAGTACCGCAAAACCCATTGCAGGTATTGCCGCGACGGTCGTCGCGGTCTTAGTAAATGGGCATGAAATTATCAGAACCATTATCGAAAAGCCGACCGAGGGGGAAGAAGCACCTCCCGCAAAGTACTATACCTTACAAGTCCGTACCGTCGATGAACAGGGCGGCACCTGCACCGAACTGGATTTGCTGTTCCCTGGCAAAATCTATCTGCAGGCCTGGATCGAGGCCTCCGGCGAAGGAGCAAACCCTGACGATGGCGGGCCGATCTCCATTGATATGCAGTCAGGATATGAATATGTGCAAATGACGGAAGGAACACCCTTTGCCAACGGACGCACCGTAATCATTGAACCAAGTTCCTCTGCTACGCAGGGAGAAGCCGATGCAGCAGCCGTGTTCGTTGTTTCTGCACCGCTTGACGGGCAGCCTTTTTCCGCTCCTGTCACCATCAATCTGGTGCGGGGCGGCTTCAGACTGAAGTTCAGCGGAGGTGAAGCCTATGAATGAGAGCAAAACCTATCATGTTCCGCTGCAGAGCAACCTGTCGGGCTGGAAAAGGGTCCGTGTGCAGGTTGACGTATTGTCGACCGGCAGCAAGCAACGCATGGTGAAATTGCAAGAAGAGTTTGAGGTTAATCCCATCGAAGGTGACACGGCTTCGTATGCTGTCAGCGACAAACAGCTGATTAATGAAGGATCTTCCGTTGAATTTTATGTTACCGTCGCTTCCGACTTGGATCCATTGTCCGGCCAGCACATACAAGGTACAACCCTGGAAGTGAGGGTAAAGCTCGATCTGTCCGCCATGGCGCAGTCGGTGGGCGCGATTGCTGCCGGGATGATTCCGGGCATGGGTTTTATGGGTGGCACAATCGCGCAGGGGATTCCCCAGGAGATGGATCTGCTGACAGGTATCATTGAGGTAAATGCCCAGAATGCGGTATTCGAAATAACTTTGAAGAAGCCCCGCTGGCTGCCGCTGGAAAAAAAGAAACTAAACGAATACATGACGCCGGAAGATATCAAGCAATTGTTCCAGTATGGCGGCGAGTTGTGGGTCCCGGTGCAGATTGAACCGGAACAGCAGGCCAAGGGTGAAACCATCCATTTCGATTCAGGCATCGAGATTTACGATGTGGAGGGTGAACTCAACTGGCTGGGAACCAGAATCGTCGGGGAATACCGAGATGAAGACCGTACCTGTATGGTCTTTGGCATCCAACCGGGGGCAGATATGTCGAACGCATCCGATCTTGCGCCGGGCTCTCCGACCCAGGGACCACAGATAGTCGGGCAGGCTTAGACGGGGAGGTGCGATAAAATGAGAGTGGACGCGACTAATGTAAAAATGAGTCTAAACCCCGGCTTGGTCGGTGTGCTGGCTGATATACACAAAGCCAGTACGCGTCTGGGCAACCGGTGTCAGGATGATATGGATACTAATTTTACGCAGTTCGCAGATGGTGTGGCTATTTATGCTGCCCACACCAAAAGGGTGGACCTCGAAGATCCCCAGCAACGGGAGAATTTCAACTTCCGTATGCTCAACACCGGCGGATTTTTCGGTATCAGCCAGACTGTGTTCGACGCGGTGTTCAAGGGCATAACCATGCGCAAAAAAGCGGTCGACATGCTGGGGGCGACGTTATTCGATCTGACCCTTGAAATCGGTTTCGGGAAGCTGCAGGATATGAAAAAAGCTAAAAACGCCGCCGGCAACGCAGAATTGATGGAACAAAGCATGAAAGAGATGCAGCAGGAGTATGTCAGCAAAGCAATGAAAGGCTTCGAAATAAAAGTTTCCAAATTGCTGCAGGAGGCGGCACAAACTGTGGCTAAAGCACAGGAAGCTTTGACTGCCGTAATAGAGGCAGCCGGCAAAGCGGCGCAAAAGGCCGACGAGCATGTGAGCTGGATCTTGAAGCGCATCCAAGCTGCCAAGGACGTGCCGGCCAGCGCGGTCAAGAATTGGCGGGATGATTTTGCGCACATGATGAAGCTGTGGGGTAAGCAGGCCGAATTGGAAAAGCAGCTCCGCTCCGCCAGCAAAGCGTCAGAAGCGCTGGAACCATTGCAAAAAAATCTGGAGGAACTGTCCAGCCCCGGCGGCGATGTGACAGAAAAGTGGAACCGTCTATTCGGTCCCGGTTCCCCGGGAGAGATCATGTTCGAGCAGGCGCGCCGCGAATGTCAGGCTGAGCTTGAACAACTGAAACAACTGAAGGAGACAGATTTGGCGCAATGGTCCGCAAAAATTGCCTCACTGCCACCGGAGTTCCAAGGTTCGGCCCTGCGGCATCTGGAAGAGGCTAAGCGCCTCTCCGTGGCTCTGGAAAAAATGGATTATTTCGACGGCTTTATGCTCGACGCCAGCAAGAACATGGCCAACGCGGCAACGCAGAAACTCGCCCAGATGCACGAAATCGAGCAGGAACAGCAGGCACGCCTTAATCAGGGCTTCTTCTATTCCGTATGGTGCTCAATCTGGAATTTCCTATCTTCTGTCGGCAGCGCTATCGGAAACTGGATCAGCAAAGGGGTAGAATGGGTGCTAGGCAGTTTCGTGACCGGGTTGCTGGCTAAGGCTTTCGGTCTCTTGGCCTGGTTAATCACAGGTTTCTTCTGGATGATTATGGAGATATTTAAGTATATTGCCGGATTTCTGGAATATATCGGCCGTTGGCGGAATCCGACTTATCTGGAGGGTGAGTATCGGCGTCAGGGCCAGGCCTTCATGGTGAGTCTCGGTGTGCCAGAGGGACATTTCTATGCCGAGGGTCAGGAAGAGGTTATCAAGGGCATAGCGCGTGATGCCGATCCCGACAACCTGCCGGATACGGTGGACAAGGACAAAGCTGCCGGTCAACAGCTAAAGGCGGACTTGCAGGCCAAAGCAAAGCAACAGGCGGAGCAGCAATGGGAAGCGGAAAAAAACGCTTATTGCCAGGCGGTTGTAGCGATGTGCCGGGCGGCTCTTGATCCGTCCCGGTTGGATAAGCCGGGGCCGGTTGCGCGCTACCAGGAAGCCAAAATCCGGATTGTGTTAGGAGATATTGCCGCTGCCATGACGTCCTATGAAAAGCAATTTCAACAGTGCGATGGCGGCTTTGTTGATTTTGTCGCGATGAAGGCGGATGAGTTATTAGAGGGAGTGGATTTTTCCTGGGCGAGTATTGCCAACTGGCTTGGTATGCTCGGCTCGCAGGCTACTCTAACCGCGAGAGGTGTTGCGTTGGCTCTGGCCACAGCTGCGCCTGTAACCGGCGGCACCAGCTTGGCTGCGTCTGCGATGATCTTTGCGGGTGCCGAGGTAATCGACATTGTAACTGTAGGGGCGCGGATTGTGCTTTGTACCTTATGTGTAATCCCCTGTGTCAATGCCTTCGCCGGCGATTTCATGGCAATGCACGCCGTGGCTTTCGAGGCGATGATCCGCGAGACGGAAAATGTTCCGCAGCCTGACCTGGGGGTTGATCCCAAAACCGGTGTGCCGATCCGTCTAGGGTGATCATGTACTGCAGCCAGCGCGTAAAGGAGGAACCAACATGGATAAGGAGTGCAAGCCGGTCCCGGACAGCGCCTATGATGATGATCCGCCGCCAACGTCACTGTTGGAAGAGTATCCGGATATCGTCGGCGTACTTTTGGAACCGGTTGATGTAGAACTGCCGTCCAGCGGTTTATTTGACGAATTTGCCGATGAACTTGAGACGCCGGTGGATTCTTATGTCCAGGACACTGCATCTGCTGAAGCCGGCTATGCCCGGATATTCCAGGAGATGGAGGAGGGTGAACTTTCCGGAGGGGAGATCGAACAGGAAATCGAAGAAATACAAGCCCTGGAAGTCGGCGATCTGGATGATAACACCTCGGGTCTATCGGGTGGTGGGATGCTGGAAGCAGGGGAGAGTTTCCCGGAAACGGGCCTGTCCGATACAGGTCTGCCGGATAGCGTCATGCCCGCTGGGGGTATAGTTGCCGGTGGAGCCGCTATACTGGCAGGAGGGATACTCGCTGCCAAAGTGAGTTCCAAGCATAAAGATGAAAAGCAGGAACTAGCATGGTATTATTCGGTAGACGGTCAGCAGGCCGGCCCGCTCGCGGAAGGCAAGCTGAGGGAGATAATCCTCTTAGGACAACTCCCGGCACATGGATATGTGTGGCGGGAAGGGATGAGCCAGTGGATCGCCATTAGCGATTCCGATATATTTATGCATCGTTGTTTGTCATGCGGGCAACCCTTTGCTCCCGGCAGTCTGTTTTGCGGAGACTGCGGCGCAAAGCTCAGCGGGTCAGAGAGCAGACCTACAGCAACAGATTTGCCTTGCCCCCGCTGCAGGGCCAAGCTTAAACCTAAGGCCCGGTTTTGCGGTAAGTGCGGTCAAAAAATATGAATATCTAAGGAGAATTACATAATGAAATGTAATCGCTGTGAAACAAACAATCCGCCCGGAAGCAAATTCTGCGGATCTTGCGGCACAAAAATCGCGGATTATTCTCCGGAATATCAAACCAATACTCCGGCCCAGTCTATGCCCGGTATGTCGCAGTCAGCAGGCGCACCGCCAATTCCCAGGCCAGCGCCGGTTTCCGGCCAGTCACATGATCAAAGGATAACCGCTCCGCTTCCACCACCGGGAGTTCAGCCGCCGTCTCCTCCGGGGCCTGGAGCTCAGGCGAAATTCCAGACACCTCCACCCCCTCCGGGGGCTGGAGTTCAGAACGGGATTGCTGCTCCTCCACCTCCTAATGTGGGCAGTCCGCCTCCTGCGCAAACTCAATATGGCCGTCCGTCGGGACTAGGCTTTCCGCCAACATCCCCATCCTGGCTATATGAAAAGACAGCGCAGTTGGGTATGCAGCGCAACATAGCGGGTTTGTTATGCTATGCTTTCGGTTGGCTCAGCGGATTAATTCTGCTTTTTGTTGAAAAGGACCCTTATGTCCGGTTTCACGCCGCCCAGTCAGTAGCGACCTTTGGCGGTATTCATGTGCTGACAATAGTGCTTAAGATGATGCCTATGTTTGGCGCACTTTGGAGCTTGCTTTCGGGGCTGCTGAGTCTGCTGTCCCTCGGCTCTATGCTGATCTGGCTTGTCTTAATGTATAAAGCGTACAACGGCGAATATTATAAAGCGCCTATTGTGGGCGAGATGGCGGAACAGTATGTTCAGAATCACCCAAATTAAAAGAGGTGTGCATCATGGCTCAGGTGAGATATTGCCATAATTGCGGTGAAAAGATGGAGGACTCGGATGATCGGTTCTGTTCAAATTGCGGAATAAGTTTAGACGAAGAACCTGTGGCGGGTGATCTTCCGGTCATGGCTTCAGTATTGCCATCGACGGGGAAAAAGTTATTTCCTAAATGGCTGCTTGCTGTTGCTGTATTAGTAATTTTCTGCGCAACCGCCAGCCTGGGCTGGTGGTATCTCGCCGGCCACGGCGACGGGGCGGGAAGTCTTAAAGCCGGTGAACAACCGGTGGCGAAAACAGGGCCGGTAGCGTCTTCTGACGAAGCGTTGGCCCGTTTGCAGGAATTGCCGGAGATTAAACGCTGGCAGTCAGAAATCAAATCTGTCCAATTTGAGGTTATGGAAGAAACAGAGCGTTTTGTAATACGCGTCTTCGAGGTCGTCAAAGACGGCGGATCTGGGCATACTGCGGTGCTGGGCTGGTTTGCCGTCGACAAGAAAAGCGGTAAAGCCTTCTCGATTGATAACGAAATTCTGGCGGGCGGACAGAGGCTGACCGATCCCAAGGTATACCTTCCGAAACCGAATATGAAATACACGGTTTTCCAGCAATTTGCAGACGGCGATCAGGGAACAATGGGTTTTGTAACAGCCAAGGTTAGCAACGTCGCAATAGTCAGTGAGGTAGAGATCGTCCGCAACCCTGGCGAGGAGCAACTCGGTTTCGTGCAGCATTATCTTATACGCAAGGATGGCATATATTCGGTATATGACACCAATGTAGAACAAGCGGTGGTATGGCTGAAGAACGATTTGTACGAAGGGATGCAGTGGGAACAGTATGGCATTAAGTCAAAAGTTGTCCGTATAGGCGTTCCCTGCGATCTGGGGTTCCTTATTTTGCAGGACTGCCTGGTTGTTGAGGAGCATAACACCAGTGTCGACGTCCACTATGAACATTATTACGCTGCGGGCCATGGTCTTGTGCTAACAAAAGACCTAAGGAGTGGCAAGATAAGGTATATTGTGCGCAGCATCACCAGTATGGAATCAAAGCAAGCGGAAGAAATGGTAAGGCGGTATTCACCAAATCGGGAATTATTGAAAAATGATCCCAATAACCGATGATTCAACCAAATAAATTAGGGCAATACAACCACGGTCGGGAGCAGTGGTTGTATTGCCCTAATTTATTTGGCTCCTAAAAGGTAGTAATGTTTTGAATGTTTTTGTAGAAAATTCTGTAAGAATATATCATAATAATGACAAGGGTTGTACAAATTGGATGGAGGTGAGTCATGCATATCTCTTTGACCACTCTCGATAAATATAATAAATTTGTGTTGAAGTTACATGGCTGCCAAGAAATGTCAAGCTTCGTCGAGCACACCATGTATAGTCTCAGGGAAATCATTCCCTTTGAGAATGCGGTTTTTTTTTCAGTCAATCCTGAGACGGGCAGTTTCGTCTCACCATTCCATATTGACATAGCAGAAGCCGCTTTCGACCTCTACCGGGACTATTATGAGAAGTACGATATTTACCGGGATGTAGTGTTGTCCAGTCGACCGGTCCCGACAGTGGACCGCTGTACTGACTATATGTGTTTTAATAAATGGCAGCATAATGAGCATCGTGCTGACTTTTTACTAAAAAATAACATGTATTACCTTGCTGGAGTTCAGTTGTTGTATGGGGATGCGCTCATCGGTGAAATCTCGATCCACCGAAAAATAGGACAGGAGAATTTTAGCGATGCGGAAATGTATCTTTTGTCTTTACTTTCAGAGCATATCCAAGCCGCTTTCTCCAAGCTTCGTAATACCGAAAGCTATCAAGAAATCTTAAGCATATTAAAACAGGCTGAAACAGGATTGTGCGTGTTTGACCGGACGTGTCGATGCATTTTTGCCAGCGGCAAAGCGGATAGGTATTTTTTAAATATGGGGAAAGCTCTATATACTAAACTTGAGGAATTATGTTTAAAAGTAATAGAATCTCCTGTCATGCAGGCTTCATATAGCGGCACTTTTTATGCGGGGGGTGCTTTGTTTCGCTTCCAACTCATAACGATTGCAGACAAAGACTGTAATGATATTTATATGCTCTGCTTCGATGGTATCGATTCGTGGCAGCCCGTTCAGCAAAAACAGAATTTGAAACTGAGCGAACGTGAAACAGAGATTCTGAGGTTAGTGGCTAAGGGCTACACTAACAAGCAGATTGCCGATAAGCTATATATCAGTCCAGAGACGGTGAAAACCCACATCAAACGAATTTTTGTAAAAACAGGGGTTGTTTCTAGAACGGAATTAGCCGTTAGAGCGATAGAATTGATTTACGGGAGGTAGCATGCTGCAGCATGACGAGTACGGGTTAAAGGAAGTTCCGGTGGCTAAACGCCGACTTGGGTGGTGGGACTTAACTCTAATTTGGGGAGGCATCAGTTTTTGCCTGCCTACATTTATGATTAGTGCACTGCCGGTGCCAGGTATTGGTTGGAATGAGGCCCTGTGGGTGAATGTGGCCGGTAACGCCGTCTGTGCAATATTCATTGCCTTGAGTGGTTCTGCAGGTGTGAAGTACGGACTACCTTCGGTGGTTATACTACAGAATATGTTTGGGCCGTTAATAGGGGGTAAAGCTTTACCCCTCCTGATTTTCTTTTCGACGCTGGGCTGGTTTGGGCTTATGGTGGCGGCTACAGCGGATGGAATCGCTGAGCTAATATTGCTAAATCCAGCCTCCCACGTTATTTTGATGATAGCACTTGGTGCGGGAATGACGTTAACAGCAGCGCTGGGAAACCGCGTAATCGTCATGCTGAATACCGTATCTCTGCCACTCTTGTTATTTGCCATCGGTTATTTTTTCTTTAATATAGTAAAGCTGTATTCTGGGGCTATAAATTATGCTCCAACGGGAGAAACGGGATTTAATGAAGTATTAAATCTGATTATTGCAGGTTATATCGTAGGAGCGATATGTGCTTCCGATTTTACCCGCTATACGCAGAGCAATAGAGCAAATTGGCTAGGGTCGTTCTTTGGGGTTTGGCTTGTTTCACTGTTGCTCAGTATAGTTGCGATGTACGCAAAAACAGTCACTGGGCAGTGGAACCCCATAAAGGCTTTTTATGCTGCCGACATGCCTTTGTTTTTTGTGATGATTGTGTTATTTTCGGCTTGGACAACAAATCAAGCCCTAATTTATTCTGCGGGCTTGGCGTTAGCCAAGGTGTCTGGAACTGACCGCCAATTTGCGCTTACGTTGTCCTCTGGTGCTATTGGCACGCTAATAGCCTGTACAAAATTTGCCGCTGATCTTGAACTGTTTTTAAGCTCTCTGGGGATTATTTTTCCGGGTATACTTGGTATTATGCTCAGTCGCCATTTTATTATTGGCCGTCACGCGAAAATTACATCCCTGAAACACGCCGCTGTGTTTTTTGCGTCAACTGCCAGCAGTATAGCTGTTTCGATCTATAGCCCTCCGGAGCTGATACCCAGTCTAGCAGGCGTTGTATCAGGGGGCGGTGTTTACTGTGTACTGTTGTTTATCACATTGAACGTAAATAAAATCAAGACTCTGACGTTTATAAAGTGAAATCCCTAAAATTAAAACGGTTACAAAACAGTGTTAACTTTAGGGATCGTTTGAGAAAAGGGGACTGAAAGCAGTTTTTGTTGCTTCCAGTCCCCTTGTTCATACAATCCCATTCACGCGTCTTTGGTAGCGTACAGCATGGCACTTTCGTGTTAACTAAAACTTACAGGTAATACCTAGGCCTAATCCCGAAGCCTGTGAGTCTAGTCTTGCCCCCATGCCAGTTGTAACAAAGTGGTCAATTTTTAAATCACGGTAGGAAATATTAAGCTCGGTGTTAGGTGTAACTTGGAAAGAAATGCCCGCAACCCAGTTCGTCAAGTCCTTTCCGACGCCAACAATGCCATAACCGGTCGCTTTGTCGCTCAATTTCGTGGTCGCAACTACACCAAATTGCCAAATATTGCGGTCATCGGTAGTGGCCCAAGGGCCGCCGTCCAAATCTTCAAAGGAGCCACTTGCGTGCATAACTCCAGTATAAGCCGCAAACCCGGGTTTGAATTGGTACATGATATTATATTGCTGCGAAGATAGCTTGCTGGTAAAAGAATCCCCCGAAAATACTGCCATATCTGTAGGCTTAGGGGTTGGGTTGAAAGCGTTAAACTGGAAAGCAAACTTGTTGCCCAGACCGATGGTAATACCACCATCAACGGAATACTTCTTCTTAAAGTCGAGCGCATAAGTTCCTGCGTAACTCCCTTGGAGCTCGGTGTTGCGCCAGTCGAGATCAATAGCAACCTTGCCCGCAGAGTAGTCTGTTAGAGGCGATGCCGTTGCGACGCCGACAAACAGAAATAGGCTTGCAAAAATAACAAAAAATTTTCTCATAGGATCATGCTCCCTTGTGTGCCTTTGTTGGCTAAATTTATCATTTTTAGTATATTATAGAATAATAAGTGTTGTCTATTGTCATTTGCTTGTAAACTATTGATTAGGGTTATCTGCCTGCCAGTTTTTCCAGATTTTCTACGGCCTTTAGCCCGGCCAGTTTTAAGATTTCTCTGTTCTTGGCATTCCCGGAGTTACCAACGGCTATCGTAATATAGTAATTATTTTTTAAAAGGTGTAGTCCTGGAGGCGCAATGAAAGCTTCGTCACCAACACCGTCAACCTTTGTAGCATCTTTCAAGTTGTTTTTTAGTGTGGCATATATTGATTTTGGGCTTTGTCCATTTTGGGGCATAAAAGCTGCTTGCGTAACGCTCACCTGTAAAAATTTAGAGCCGCTGATGGAATTGTAAACGCAAAGTTTCATACCAACTTGCTTAGTCTCCTTTTTTTCGGCATCTTTGACTGTTTCTCCAATTAACTGCTGAGCCTCGGATTTCGAAATAAGCTCGTCAGGCTCTATCAACTTTCCCAATTGGCTGCTTTTTTCCTGATTTACGGCGGGAGGATTAGTTGACGTCTTACTACTATTGTCAACCTTGCTTGAGCAGCCCGTTACAATACTTACAATAGCAATGCATGCAACCAGAATAGTACAAAACCATTTCATTTTATCACACTCCAAAATACCAATATTTGTTATAAGTATACCAAGTTGATTAACCAGTGTATAGATCAAATCTAGCAACTCTCACCTCTACAAGTGGGGGTTTATTAGAACGTGGTAGGGTAGCGTCCTATCGGTCGCTTTGATGTTCAGATTTAGCTGGACGAACTCAATGGGACATCCAAACTTTTATCTTGTTTTAAAGCTCAGGAACCTCCTGATGCTTTTTTAGAGGAATGGTGTATAAGTAACAGGAAGTAGTAATTTTTTGTCGAAAAATACAATATATAGCAATAAATATGTGGTTATATAAAGCAAGCAGACCCCTTACGGCCGAAATAGTGGGTAAGAAGATCGTATAAACATTATGTTTTTAAGAGACGGTTGTTTAAGCGGTATCGGATCACCGGGGAAGGGGAGGATTTGAAACATGACTGCTGCATTTTCACTATCTAAAATTCTATATGACGAAGAAGGTCAACCCGCTGATTATATTTTTGTCGGAATCAGTTCTACCTTTTCGGAAGTAACCGGCATATGCGGAGACATTTTAGGGAAAAAAGCAAGTGAGCTAGAGATTTCCTGGCAGGGAACAGATACAGACCTTATGGGAGCTTATGCGGATGCCGCCTTGCGTGGTAAAAGCTGTGAAGTGCGGGTCTTTGATCATAAAGCGGAACGCTGGTATAGGCTAAGTATTTATGCTTCAGCCAAGGAGTATTTTCTGACCTTGGTTAGTGATATTACGGAAGAAATACGGAAATGTGAAGAAATTAACAAACGATTAAAGGAAGAGATTTTTGATCAGCCGGTATTAATAGATCACATTGGGTGGATATCAGACGTTGCTGACGTAATTGCCGAAATTTTCGATCGCAAAAGCTATTTGGACCCAATACAGCATCGGGAAACGCGTTTGGAGAGCATTTTAAATATACTCGAGTATAAAACTGATTCCGTGCAAGAATTTCTGGACAACGCACTGGATGAAGTTATTATGCTTACGCATAGTAAAATTGGGTACATCTATTTTTATGATGAGGCAAACAAAGAGTTTATTCTAAATTCCTGGTCAAAAGATGTGCTTGAGGAATGTAAGATTGTTGAACAACAGACGAGGTATCGGTTGGAAAAGACGGGATTATGGGGGGAAGCCGTCCGGCAGCGTAAACCAATTATTGAAAATGACTTTCAGAGAACCAATTCTTACAAAAAAGGATATCCTGAAGGCCATGTTCAATTATACAAATTTTTAACGGTTCCTATCTTTTTTGAAGAACATATTGTCGCTGTAGTAGCTGTTGCCAACAAGAAAACCGATTATGACCAGGACGATATCCTTAACATCAGCTTGGTGATGAATTCCATCTGGAAAACTGTTGAGATTCGACGTATGCATCAATTAGTCAGCGACAGCGAGGAAAGATCGCATGCCGAGAAAGAGCAATTGCGGATTACACTGCAATCTATCGGTGATGGCGTAATTTCAACGGATAGATATGGAAACGTGATGCTTATTAACGGAAACGCAGAAACATTAATCGGATGGATACAGAAAGAAGCGGTAGGAAGATGTATAAGGGATGTTTTTCATATCTATGATGAAGATACAGGCGCGTCTGTTGAGGATATGATAGAGCAGGTATTGAAAACTGGAAATATCCTCCGGATGAAAAACAATAAAGTACTAGTGGCCAGAGATGGTACAAGGCGAACTATTGAAAACAGTGTGGCTCCCATTAAGGACAAGGCTAGCGATATATTAGGTGTGGTTATCGTATTCAGAGATGTAACAGAGGAAAAAAGGCAGTTGGCTGAGATCAAATTTCTAAGTATGTATGACAAGCTGACGGGGCTTTATAACCGGGCTTTTTTTGAAGAAATCCTGGACAACGTGGATATTGCCAGTAAGCTTCCTTTATCCGTAATTATGGGCGATATAAACGGATTAAAACTGACGAATGACGTATTTGGTCATCAAGCGGGGGATCAATTATTAATAAACGTTGCACAGATACTGAAAAAATCCTGTCATGCGGGAGATATCGTTGCACGTCTGGGGGGAGACGAATTTATCATTCTTTTACCCAATACATCTAATGCAGAAGTGTGTGAAACAATAAAACGCATTCAAAATAATATTGCTGCTGCCAATAATCAAACGATTAAAATGAGTGTTGCCCTTGGCAGTGCTACTAAAGAAAAAGAGACAGAAAAATTTACGCTGATTTTTAAAAAGGCTGAGGACCGCATGTACAGGAGAAAACTGCTGGAAAGTAAAAGTCTGCGCAGCAGCTATGTGTTTTCTTTACAAGAAACTCTTTTTCAAAAAAACTTTGAAACTTATGAGCATGCCGAAAGACTGAAATTATGCAGTCAAAAAATAGCTTTAGAGCTTGGGCTTTTGCAAAGTAATAGTGATGACCTGGAATTGCTGTCCTTACTACATGACGTCGGTAAAATTGCCATTAGTGATAGTATTTTGTTAAAGCCGGGCAAATTAACCGAAGAAGAGTGGGTAACAATGAAAAGACATTCGGAAATCGGCTACCGCATTGCCCGGAACATAGCCGAACTCTCATCGATTGCAGACTATATACTTTGTCATCATGAACGGTGGGATGGTAAAGGGTATCCGCAAGGTTTAAAGGGCGAGGAAATACCGCGACTGGCGCGGATTATTTCTGTGGTAGATGCATATGATGCTATGACGCATAACCGTTTATACCGGGATGTTCTGACACATGAAGAAGCAATAAAAGAAATCTGTAATAATGCAGGAACGCAATTTGATCCGGAGATTGTTCAAATCTTCTGTCGTGTTGTATAACACGAGAAGCATCGGATTGTTCAAAGCGCTTTCTGACACACACTTAGAAACTAAAGATGCTTACGCACTGCGGCGATAGAAATATTTCTACCACACATTAGTTTCAGGCCAATCAAGACGTTAAAAACCCAACTTTCATTGTGAAAGTTGGGTTTTTAACGTCTTGATTGGCAGGTATCAGAAATAAACTTGTAATACCCGGTTTACAGAGCAGGCTCATCCGGTTTGAAAAAGTTCGTTTGTTAAAGCAAGAAAAGAAGTAAGCGCTGGAGAAAGCCATTTGTTTTTATGGTAAGCAATTTGAGTTACTATTCCAAAATCCTCTCCAGCCCAATGCAAATCAACTAATGTGCCTGTTTCTAATTCTTGGGCGATAGCAACCCTTGGAAGAAGAGTGATGCCTAAACCACATATAGCAAATTGCTTCATGGCGGTTATGCTACTGAATTCCAGAACCGTCTCAGGATAAATACCTGCTTTAGATAACATGTTTTCCCAAGTTAGACTATACCCGCAGGAACGTTCAGCAACGATCAGCGTTTCATCCCGTAAATCAGCCGGAGCAATTGTGCCTTTACTTATTAAAGCATGCCCCGCGCCGCAAGCTACCACCATTGGTTGGATATTTAAGGTTTTCGTAATTAGTTCACTATAAGACGTTTCTTGCTGTAAGAAGAAAGCGACATCTATCAGGTGAGTTTTCATCCACTCCCGAAAGTCCTCAAATACCCCGGTCTTGAGTGCGATTTTTACCTGCGGATTTCGTCTGCGATATTCCTTTAGTATCACCGGCAGGCGAGTTGAACATAGGGATTCCGGTGCGCCAATGGTAATGGACCCTTTAGGGATGGATAGACCGGATATGGCTTCTTTTGCCTCTGCGGAAAGGTGTAAGATTTGTCTGACATAGGTTAAAAAACATTCCCCATCACTGGTCAGCGTTACATGCTTTCCAGTTCGGTAAAATAACTTTGTACCTAGTTCTTGTTCCAATAGTTGAATTTGCGTTGTGATACTGGATTGAGCATATCCTAGAATTTCAGCCGCGCGTGTAAAACTGGTGGTATTAGCCACCGTACAAAAAGAGCGTAATTGCCTAAGTTCCATAGCTACCCCTCCCTTATCAAACCAATTGATTAGCGGTGTTTGCATTATCAAAGATTAGATATAGAAAAGCAGGGACACCTTTGTTAATATAAGATTAAAAGGAGATGCTAACGCAAGCGTCGGTTATCTATGGGGGTTATGGATTGTATAGAAGTGAAAATATGATATCAATATTTTTAGATTTTTCCTTTGAAGGCGTATATATTATTAATTTAGATAGGCAGATTACATATTGGAATAAAGGTGCGGCAAAAATTACAGGCTATTCAAGTGATGAGGTAGTAGGAAACCTTCATTGTTATGATCTCGTAACGCACTTTAGCGAATCGGGAATAGATGCTTGCTCTAAATGTGCTATTTTAACACACGGGCCAGATGGCAAGCCTTTTGTCAGAAAGGCGCATTTGCACCACAAAGACGGGTATCAAGTTCCTATTTCGATGAGGGGAATGCCTTTAAAAGATACTGCTGGCACAATTGTCGGGGCCATGACTATGTTTATTGATAATTCTTTAAAAGAGTCTCTATCGAAGGAAGTCCTAGAACTAAAGGCCTTGGCAATGGTCGATCAGCTAACGGGCATCTACAATCGACGATTTGGGGAAATATCAATTCAATCATATCTTTCTGCCCTACGCACAGACAATATGCCCCTTGGTATTCTGTTTATGGATATCGATAATTTTAAAAATGTCAATGATTGCTACGGCCATGAAACCGGTGATTTAGTGTTAAAAATGATAACTAGTACCATAGCTCAAAATTTACGACCTTCAGACTTACTAGTTCGTTGGGGCGGAGAAGAAATTGTCGCTATTTTACGCGGAAATCTTAATTCTAAAAGGCTTTTATATGTAGCAAATAAATTACGTGTTCTTGTAGAGAATTCAAGCACTTCAACGAAACAGGGAGTGTTAGCTGTTACCATTTCCATTGGAGCCACTTTAGCTAATCCGACTGATACTTTGCCAGAACTGATATTTCGTGCCGATCAATTGATGTATGTGGCCAAAAGGAAAGGGAAAAATCAGGTGAGTACCGGATAGATGATTAGTTGGTGGGGCTTGTTGCGTGATTAATACTTATTGGTTACTTCTTTAATTAAATTATAACATAATTCTCAATTTTCAGACATATAAATTTAACTTAAATAGCCCTCAGGGGTTAGTCACAATGAACTAAAAAACAATAGATAACCCAAAACATAGTAGGACTGACATCCTATTACGTTTTGGGTTATCTATTGCCAGGAGAGTAAATTGACATTCTGACGGTACTCTTTCTGCAAATATTGCTGGTGCACTAAATACACTATAACCAAAAAAATACAATATGTGACAAAAATGCAAAAAAATATGGTATTATATATTCAGTAGAGTCACTTCTATAGTGGGGGTCTTCCTAAACATCGGATGGGGTAGAGCCCACATCTGATATTTAGGAAGACCGGCTGTTCAGCTTTGGCTGGACGAGTTCACTACATGCAAGGAGGTCGTTTTTATATGGCTAAAAGGGTTAGTCAACTGGTATTAAGTAATGCCCTGAGCGAGGATCGCTGGATTAAGATGACGGAGTGCCTCCTGAGTTTTGATGCGGACCCTATGCACAATATTAATCGTTTGACGGCATTATGCGGTGAATTGTTAGAGGCTGACTGTGTGTTGTACAATCGCCTTGAACATGGACGACTGTGTGCTTGGGGACAATGGCAGACGCCTCCTGATTTTCAGACAGAGGACTTCCCTGAAGGCCATGTATGTTACGACATAATCCGAAACCAACAAGATGAGCCGACTGTCATTCGCCATTTGTCGGAATCTATGTATTCTAATACAGACTCCAATGTTAGGAAATATAGGCTTCAGACGTATATCGGCAAGCCGGTTATTTTTGATGGGAAGCATGTTGGCTCCTTATGCGCGGTGTATCTGCAAGATATAGTTCCGGACGAGACTAGCTTGCTAGTAATTAACGCCATTGCAACGGCAATTGGTGTGGAAGAAGTGCGGCAGAGCGCGACTGATGCGCTTCGGGAAAGAAAGGAACTGTTTCGCGTATTAGCAGAACTTTCACCAGATGCCATATTATTGATAGATAGTGATGGTTCTTTGCAATATATGAACACAGTAGCATGCAACTTTTTTGGCGAGCAATCCTATTTGATAGGTAAACAGTATGGGGATTTGTTCTCAGCAACAAGTATAGAGGTGCATCAGCGCAGACTTGAAGAAGTAGTTGAAAGTGGACAGATGCTTTCTTTTGAAGAAGTAATTGCCTTTCCACATGGTAGTGTGTGGATTGAAAGCCGACTAATTCCGGCCCGGGATGAGACGGGTAAGACTATTTCTGTAATGGGTATTTGTCGCAACATTACAGAAAGTAAACAGGCGTACCAGCAAATGAAAGATATGATAAAGGAACGCACTCAAGAATTACGCGAAAAAAATAAATTATTACGCAAAGAAGTCCACCAGCGAAAACAGACTGAAAAAAAGCTAATATTGAGAGAAGAAACTTTTAGGACGGTTGTGGAGAATGCTTTGGAAATGATTTTCCGAATTGCCCCCGATTACACATTTCTCTATTTAAATCCGGCAGCCCAAAAAATGATAAACCTGCCGCTTAAAAAGCTTACTCGGTGGGATACTGCTCAGCTTAAGTTTCCTGATTTATTAATTACTAAAATAAAGAAATCCGTTGAAACAGTGATTACTTCAAAAAAACAGGTAATGACCGAATTCGATTTAAAGGAGATAGGTCAAGAGGCGTACCTGCAAGCCAGTTTGATACCGGAGTTTGATTCCACCGGTAAGGTTATTTCAATATTGTGTGTGGCACGCGATGTTTATGAATTACGCAAATTGGAAGAAGAAATTTCGCGTCTGGATCGATTAAACGTGATCGGGGAGGTTGCTGCTTCCATCGGGCACGAAGTTAGAAACCCAATGACCGTGGTGCGAGGCTTCTTGCAACAGCTTGAGATCAAACAAGATCTTGCTCACTACAAAAATTATTTTGATTTAATGATTGACGAACTAGATAGAGCTAATAGCATCATTACAGAGTTCCTGTCTTTAGCTAAAAATAAATTTATTGAGGTGAGAAAAATTCACCTCAACGATGTGATTACTTCGATTTTACCGCTCTTGCGAGCGGAAGCTATTAATCATGCCCAAAGCATCGAATGTGAATTAACTGATATTCCGGAGATAATTGTAGATCCAAACGAAGTTAGACAGATGTTGATCAACTTTGTCAGGAATGCCATTGAAGCAAGCCAGCCCGGACGTGCAGTTTGGATTAAAACACATGTGGAAAATAATGAAGTGGTATTGAAAGTGACGGATCAGGGGTGCGGTATTGCACCTGAAATCAGGCGCAGAATAGGCTTGCCATTCACAACAAGTAAAGAAAATGGTATTGGCCTTGGACTGGCGGTTTGTTTCAGTATTGCCCAAAGGCATAATGCCAGAGTCAACTTTACGACAAGTAAAAAAGGGACAACTTTTTTTATTCGTTTTCCGGCTTAACTTGCCCTTGCGGGTTTTGCGGAAAAAATAGCCTCGCCATATCAGGAGTTGTGTACTTTGGATACAGTTTGTTCGCGCAAAACACGTTTTAAAATTTTGCCTGTCTGATTTTTGGGTAAAGCATCAACTAAAATAAAATCGCGGGGGATTTTGTACCCAGCAAGCTTGTTTTGAAGATTTTCCCTTATTGCTTTTTTATCGAAGCCATGTCCTTCTTCCAGAACGAGATAAGCATATGCCGCTTGTCCGCGGATATCGTCAGGGACTCCGATCACGGCTGTCTCGGTGATACCAGGGTAAGCATACAACAATTCTTCGATTTCCCGGGGATAGATATTCTCTCCATTGGTAATGATCATGTCTTTTAAACGATCCACGATAAAGAAATATCCTTCTGTGTCTTGATATGCCAAGTCGCCAGTATGAAGCCATCCATCTTTAAGTGCCTGGGAAGTTTCAAAGGGCAGATTATAGTAGCCCTGCATCACACTAGGACCTTTCACAATTAACTCTCCCACTATGCCGGGAGGTAAAGATTCACCAGCAGCATTGACCACTTTCACTTCCAAGCCGGATAGCGCTTTCCCTATTGAAAAGTATTTTGTTTTCTCGGGTGGGTTTAAGGTTACTACAGGTGAAGCCTCTGAGAGTCCGTATCCCTCTATAATATTTGTACCGTATCTTTCAAAGAACTTTGTTGCTACCTGCTCGGGGAGAGAGGCCCCGCCGGAAACAAAAAACCTAACACCAGCTAAGTCTTCGGTTTCCCCAAAACGAGATAAAAAGTTATAGATCGGGGGAACTCCGTACACTACGGTTACACGATGCTTCTTGATGGTTGCAATCGTTTCCTTGGGGGAAAAACCTTCCAATATGGTAATGGAAGCTCCGCATAGCAGGGGATTTAGTATTGCGCAAGTCCAGGCAAAACAATGGTACATGGGAAGAACACAAAGAACATTATCGGTAGAACAAAGCTGGAGAACATCTCTGAGGGCAATAGCGTTGCTGACAAGGTTCTTGTGTGTCAAAATAGCCCCTTTAGGATTACCTGTTGTTCCTGAAGTATAGATGATAACACAGGGGCGGTTATCGGAAAATTCACTATTTACGGTTAAAACGGGTTCAATATTTTCCTGACTTAATCTTCTTTTAAGCTCCCTAATGACGAACTGGGTCACTTCCTGCTTGTAGCCACATTGCAAGAGCTCATCATCAAGATAGAGTTGCTCTGCTGTAATTAAGTATTTCATTTGAGCATCCTTTATGATGTATGCAATTTCCCTGGTGGTAAGTTGGAAGTTGAGAGGAACCACTACTGCTCCCAAACTAATGATAGCCATATAACTAAATACGAACTCAACTGAGTTTCGGGAGCACAGACCAACGTTATCTCCAGGCCGAACACCGGAATTGATAAACAGGTTTCTGTAGATTGTTACATTTTCCCGAAGTTTCTCATATGTTATGCATTCTGTATCATAAAAGGCTACGTTCTCGTTCTTTCCCTGGTGAATAAGCTGGTGAACAAGCATCATATACCCCTTTCTTTCACTAATTAGAAGTTACCTAGTTATTGTATACGGAAAATACGGAAGTGTCTATTGTGGTGATTGGGGATATCCAACACCTAAGGGGCTGTGTTGAAACCAAAGTTTCAACACAGCCCCTTAGTACCGCACGAGGTTAAGGTTTAACAACATACCGTACTTAATGTATTTTATCCTAAGGTACTTTCAAAAATAAATTCAACGACACCTTTTAGGCTGTCAAACATACCTTTTACGTCCATAACGATGCCTCCTTTGTCACTAGGAAAACCTTATGAATGATGTTAACAAAATTATATAATACAATTTTTACGAGTACAAGAAGATTATGGTAAAAGACTTATTTTAATGTTCAGGGTGTTATACACTTATCAGGATATTAACGATGGTAGCTGAGCAGGGGTGGAAAACCACTGAATAATGCAGCAAAAAAGGCAGCAAAAAAGTAGGATCATGCTTGTCCCTAAAATATTGATAGAGTATAATATAAGATAAACTAAATTAGCAAAAACACAGGTTTGCACATTAAAATTGTGAGCTTAAGGGATGAAAACTAGGAAGGGTGAGAACTGTGATGTCGAGATCGAAAGACTTAAATCCAGAACAAATTAAAAATATAGCATACCTGGAGGGGAGCTTGGACACGATATATCATGCACTAAGCAGGATATATAGCGAATTAGGACAAGAGTCTCCTGAAGTAGCTAACTATCTTATTGACGCAATGGGAGCTATAGATAGTGCTGCCATGGCTGCTGTAAAAATGTATGATAAAAGGTAAGAAAAAGGCTAAATGGATTTAAATGCACGAAACCCTAAAGTGTAGGCATATGTGCCTATGCTTTTTTTGTGTTAAACAAGAGTTGGGAGCATTGGATACCAACTTTTGGTCAGTATTATGCTTTTCGAGCAATTAAAATTCAATTGCATTATGCGACAAATATCGACATAATGTATTATATTTCCACATAATTCTGCAATAATTAAGGAGCCGAAACCTTGTGTTTTTGTCGAAATATGTTAGAATATGAAATATAAAGATTTAAAAAATATTATAAAAATAAGAAAATTCGGAAATGTTGCATAGTTTATCTAAAAATGACTTTTAGCGTCTCAATATGGATAAAAAGATTGCGATTTTAATGTTAACTGATGAGGCTGATGGAAAGAAAGGAGGTGTACCCCCGTTATCCATGAGCGGTCCTGATTAGTTTACATATGAGTTGAAGGAGACCAAACTTTGAGGAAATGAAGAAACTCAAGTTCTGCTCTGACAGGCTCAAAAGTTACCGAAGTAAACAAAAAAACTAGGGGGAAAAAACATGAAAAAGAATATAGTTATGACCCTGGTGCTGGTGTTTGTACTTGGCATCACCTGTACGGCATTCGCAGGACCTTTCGCCGACGTTCCCGCTAAACATTGGGCCTATGACGCGGTAAGTAAACTGGCCCAAGCCGGTATCGTTGACGGTTACGGCGATGGAACCTTCGGTGGCGACAAAACCATCACCCGGTACGAAATGGCGCAAATTGTTGCCAAGGCCATGGAGCGCTCCGATAAAGCGGATGCCAGCAACAAAGCACTCATCAATAAGTTGGCTGCTGAGTATGCCCAAGAATTGGACAACCTTGGCGTGCGTGTGACAAAACTGGAAAATAAGATCGGCAACATTACATGGACCGGTCAGGTTCGTGAATGGTATCAATGGCAGGATCAAGGTACTGGAGATCGTACCGGTTTAGATACCCGTATTCTGCTGTGGGCGACCGCGCCATTAACAAAGGATATTACTTTTACAGGTCGTTTTTCAGCCTGGAGCGGCTGGGGTGAAGCCGATCATCGTGTAGGTTCTACTGTTGAAATGGATAATGCATACTTACAAGGTAAGAATTGGACTTTAGGCCGTCAACCGATTACCCTCGGTAAGGGTCTCGTTTACAACGCAGGCTATAACAATGACGGTGTTACCTTTACCGTTGGCAATAAAGTTAAATTGACCGGTGCTGCCTTCAAGAATCCTTTTGCCGGTAATATCGTAGCTGCCAATGCTACTTATCAAGCAACTGATAATCTTGATCTAACCGCGGTTTATGCAAAAAATACGGATGAAGTAAATGTAATTGATACCTTTTCTGCCGGGTTTGGGTATAAGGGTATTAGAAATGTAACGGTTACCGGCGAATATGGACAAAACGACTCCGACGCCAATGCCGGCGATGCTGCTAAAGCCTGGGTTGCTGAAGCTAAATACAAAGGCGCAGAGTGGAAAAAACCACACACCTATGGTTTATTTGCAGGCTATAGAGATGCTGAGGCTGGTTTCACTGCCCTCACTGGTGACCCCCTTTGGGAAACTCACTTAGGCGTTTTGGGATCGATGAACGACGTAAAAGGTGCTAACTTTGGTTTTGACTATACCGTGTTTAACAATGCTGTAGTTACTGTCAATTACCTAGACCTTGAAGACCAAGCCGGAGCTGATCTTAAGGGTATGACTGCTCAGTTAAGATACTTCTTCTAAAATTACTAAAGGCTAAAATCCCGGCACGACCGGGATTTTAGCCTTTTATGAAATATGTATAAGATAAAAGTACGACAGAGGCGAAACGCTCATGTCGTACTTTATTTAGTCTATAAAAGAATCCAATTGATACAAGGCAGACATTAGCTTTCGCTGCGATGTACCAGGGTTGGGCTAGTTTTAGGCTGACCAGTTCAATTTAGGTGAGATTAATAGCATTAATTTTAGGTATTGCGTTTTTGTGCTAGTGTGGTAAGATATGTAATATAAGTGGTAATAATTAGAATAATTAGAATTATCATTATTGGAATATTTGGAAGGTACATATTTATTGGGAAATGGTAAAAAATATGATTTACATAGGCATGTTTACTGATGGGGCTGATGGAAAGAAAGGAGGTGTACCCCCGTTATCCATTGAGTAGTCCGAATCAGTTTACATATGAGCTGTAGGAGACAAAGCTGTGAGGAAATGAAGAAACTCAAGCAGTGTTCCTCCAGACTCAAGGTTATCAAAGGTAAAAAATTTAGGGGGGACAAACATGAAAAAAAGTTTAATTATGACCTTGGTACTGGTGTTTGTACTTGGCATTGGCTGTACAGCTTTTGCCGGTCCTTTCGCTGATGTTCCGGCCAAACATTGGGCCTATGACGCAGTAAGCAAATTGGCCCAAGCTGGTATCGTTGACGGTTATGGAGATGGAACCTTCCGCGGCGACAAAACTATGACCCGTTATGAAATGGCGCAAATCGTCGGCAAAGCCATGGAACGCTCCGATAAAGCGGATGCCGAAAACAAAGCGTTAATTAAAAAGTTGGCTGACGAGTTTGCCCAAGAGCTGGATAGCCTTGGCGTTCGCGTGACCAAGCTGGAGAACAAAGTTGGTAACATTACCTGGACCGGCCAGGTTCGTGAATGGTATCAATGGCAGGATCAAGGTACTGGAGACCGTACCGGTTTAGATACCCGTATTCTGTTATGGGCAACTGCTCCATTAACCAAGGATATCACCTTTGTTGGTCGTTTTTCCTCATGGAGCGGCTGGGGTGATCGCACTATGGATGATGATGGTGATCTTGTTGGTCGTGTTGGTTCTACGGTTGAAATGGATAATGCATATCTGCAAGGTAAGAATTGGACCTTAGGCCGTCAACCAATTACCCTTGGTAAAGGTCTCGTTTACAACGCAGGCTATAACAATGACGGTGTTACTTTTACCTTTGGCGAACAAGTTAAGTTTACAGGCATGGCTTTCAAAAATATCTTGGGCGAAAATATGCTAGCTGCTAATGTTGCATATCAAGCTACTGATAATCTTGATCTAACTGCGGTTTATGCCAAAAACAGAGAGGGAGACTTTGGTCTTGACATGGTCGATACCTGGGCTCTTGGTTTTGGGTATAAAGGGCTTAAAAATGTAACAGTGACTGGCGAATTTGGCCAAAACAACGCTGACATCGCTAAGATTGAGAACGCAATGTGGGGTGATGGATTTAAAGCTCCTTCCGCATGGACTATCCAAGCTAAATACAAGGGCGCTGAGTGGAAGAAAACACATACCTGGGGCTTCTGGGTCGGCTATAGAGATGCTGAGCCTGGCTTTAACGCCCTCACTGGTGACCCACTTTGGGAAACTCACTTAGGTGTTCTTGGATCTATGGACAACGTAAAGGGTGCTGAAGTTGGTTTTGATTACACCGTATTCAACAACGCAGTATTCACTTTCAACTACCTGGATCTGGAAAGCAACGATTTCTGGGAAGATGATCTCAAAGGCTTAACTGCTCAACTGAGATACTTCTTCTAAAGTTTAAAAAGAAAAAAATCCCGGCTTGCCGGGATTTTTTCTTTTTTGAAACGGGAGAAAAGGGGAGCCAAGCCCTGCATAAATCTTTTAAGAAAAATTAAGCTGATATTTATGAAAATTATTAATACTTAGACTTGTGTCAGAATGTTAATGTGGTAAGATATGTATATAGTAGCAATAATTATAGTGACCAGACTTAGTATGAGCTGCAGGAGACAAAGATTTGAGGAAATGAAGAAACTCAAGTTGCGCTCCTCCAGACTCAAGGCTACCAAAAGCAAAAGAATTAGGGGGGACAAACATGAAAAAAAGTCTAATTATGACTCTGGTACTGGTGTTTGTACTTGGCATCACCTGTACAGCCTTTGCCGGTCCATTTGCTGATGTTCCGGCCAAACATTGGGCCTATGACGCGGTAAGCAAATTGGCTCAAGCCGGTATCGTGGACGGTTATGGCGACGGAACCTTCCGCGGCGACAAGACGATGACCCGTTACGAAATGGCGCAAATCGTCGGCAAAGCCATGGAACGCTCCGATAAAGCGGATGCCGAAAACAAAGCATTAATTAAAAAGTTAGCTGATGAGTTTGCCCAAGAGCTGGACAGCCTTGGCGTTCGCGTGACCAAGCTGGAGAACAAAGTTGGTAACATTACCTGGACCGGCCAGGTTCGTGAATGGTATACATGGCTGGATAAGGCTGGATATGTTTCAGATCGTACTGCTTTAGACACCCGTATTCTGCTGTGGGCAACTGCTCCCTTAACGAAGGACATCACCTTTGTAGGTCGTTTTTCATCATGGAGCAGCTGGGGTGAAGCCGATACCCGTGTAGGTTCTAATGTTGAAATGGATAATGCATACTTACAAGGTAAGAATTGGACCCTGGGCCGTCAACCAATTACCCTCGGTAAGGGGATCATTTACAACGCAGGCTATAATAATGATGGTGTTACCTTTACAGTTGGCGAGAAAGTTAAGCTGACAGGTGCTGCTTTCAAAAACGAGTATGTTGGTAATATGCTAGCGGCTAATGTAGCCTATCAAGCTACTGATAACCTCGATTTGACTGCGGTTTATGCAAGAAATAGAAAATCAGATACTAGTGATGGACAAACAATTGACACCTGGGCACTTGGTTTGGGCTATAAGGGTATTAAAAATCTAACAGTTACTGCTGAATACGGACAAAACAATTCCGATGGTGCTAAAGTCCGGAATGGGGATATTAACTGGCCCTATTATGCCCCTGAAACCCCTTCAGCATGGGTTGCCCAAGTTAAATATAAGGGAGCCGAGTGGAAAAAACCACATACCTACGGTTTCTGGGTTGGCTATAGAGATGCTGAGTCTGGTTTCGGAGCTCTCACTGGTGACCCCCTTTGGGAAACTCCTGCCTTTGGTGAGTATAGTTCCGCAATGGACAACGTAAAGGGTGCTGAAGTTGGCTTTGACTATACCGTGTTTAACAACGCTGTGTTAACTGTCAATTACCTGGATTTTGAAAGCAATGATGGATACGATGACGACCTTAAGGGCATAACTGCTCAATTGAGATACTTCTTCTAAATTGGTAAGAATAAAATCCCGGCTCTGCCGGGATTTTATTCTTTTAATGATGCAGGGAATTTGTACAGTAATATGGTATTATAAATATAGTGGAAATATTTAGATAAATTGGTTTTTAAATAGAAAACATAGAACTGTTAATCAAAATTAAAAAAATAATTTGCTGGGCATGTTTACTGTTGGGCTGATGGAAAGAAAGGAGGTGTACTCCAATTACCATGAGCAGTTCGAATCAGTTTACATATGAGCTGTAGGAGACAAAGCTTTGAGGAAATGAAGAAACTCAAGTTGCGTTCCTCCAGACTCAAGGCTACCAAAAGCAAGAATTAGGGGGGACAAACATGAAAAAAAG
>Ga0074193_1000733_pt1 | contig 49728 bp, 36 predicted proteins | sample EPASupsiteHSE605_FD_64523 | JGI IMG/M metagenome (GOLD analysis project Ga0074193, IMG submission 64523) | Bioremediated contaminated groundwater from EPA Superfund site, New Mexico - Sample HSE6-05 | ecosystem: Environmental > Aquatic > Deep subsurface > Groundwater > Contaminated ...
TGCGCGGGCCGCAGACCACCGGGGAATTGCGCAGCCGGGCGGACTCGATGTGTCCCTTCGAGAGTCTGGAGCAGGTGGCCCTTTCCCTGGACAATCTCATCGCCACCGGCCTGGTGGCCCAATTGCCGCGGCAGCCGGGCCAGAAGGAGCAACGTTTTGCCCATCTGTTGGCAGGTGAATCCGTCGGCAGCGAACAGATGACCGTCCAGCAGGAGCAGGCGATGGGGGCACGGGCGCCGGAAAACGACCGCCTTGCCGAACTTGAGCGGACGGTGGCGTCGTTGCGGCACGAATTGGAACAATTGAAAAACGAGTTTGTTTCCTTCAAGCAGCATTTTGAGTAGAGTGAACAATGGCCTTATTGTTTATCCGCCCTGCTAGGCTCCCGATCAACGTCAAGGTGTCCCCCCATGGCCGCATATTCAGGCACAGTATCAGCCGCGCTGGCATTTTTGTTGGTAGCGCCGTTTGTCCATGCCGGAGAGATCGAGCCGAGGGCCTTTAGCAATGCTCCGGTAGGGATCAATTTTCTCATCGCTGGTTATGCCTACTCAGAAGGCGGATTGTCAACCGTCGCTTCGTCACCCCTTGAGGATGCGCAACTTGAGATGGACACCGAGGTGCTGGCCTATGCGCGGACACTGGATGTATGGGGCAAATCAGGGAAGTTCGACGTCATCCTGCCGTATTCCCATCTTTCGGGAACCGCGATGGTTGCGGGGCAACAGGTGGGACGGAATGTCTCCGGATTGAACGACCCGCTTTTTCGTTTCTCAACCAATTTTTACGGCGCCCCGGCCCTGTCACTGCAAGAATTTGCCAAATATCGGCAGGATTTGATAGTTGGTGGCAGTCTCCAGGTCTCCGCGCCGTTGGGACAGTATGATCCGGACAAGCTGGTGAATCTTGGCTCAAACCGCTGGTTTGTCAAACCCGCACTCGGGATCTCCAAGGAACTGGGTTCGCTGACGCTTGAGTTTTCCGCCGGTGTTTTCTTCTTCACCGATAACGATGACTACTTCAGGGGCAGTACCCTTGAACAGGAGCCTGTTTATACCACCCAATTGCACGTCACCTATAATGTTGGCAGGGGGGTGTGGGCTGCCGTGAGCGGAACCTACGATTACGGTGGGCGCACAACCGTCAACGGGGTGGAAAAGGACGATCAGCAAAGCAATTCGCGGCTGGGGGCCACCCTGGCGTTGCCGGTCAATGCAAACAACTCAATCAAACTGTACGCCAGTAGCGGCGTGGCGACCCGTATCGGTAATGATTATGATCTGATCGGCGCCGCTTGGCAATACCGGTGGGGCAATGGATTGTAATGACAGGCAGAAATACATCGACTCGATAGCAAAACGGAATTGGCAGGTTGTTTATTTTTTCAACCTGTTCGGGTGAACACCAGATGAACATCGACCTCAACTGCGACATGGGGGAGAGCTTCGGGGCTTATTCCCTGGGCATGGACAGCGACATCGTCGCCTCCGTCTCCTCGGTCAACATCGCCTGCGGCTTTCATGCCGGCGACCCTCAGGTGATGGGCCGGACGGTCAAGCTTGCCCAGGAACACGGGGTTGCCATCGGCGCCCACCCCGGCTTTCCCGATCTCCTCGGTTTTGGCCGGCGGAACATGGAGTGCAGCCTTGATGAGATCGGCGCCTACCTGACCTATCAGATCGGGGCGCTCCAGGGTTTCTGTACCGCCCACGGCGCCCGCCTGCGCCATGTCAAGCCGCATGGCGCCCTCTACAACCTGGCGGCGGGCAACGAAGACCTGGTCCGGGCCTTGGCCCAGGCCATCGGGCGCATCGACCGCAACCTGATCCTGGTCGGCCTGGCCGGCCAGGACAGCGCCCGCCTGGCCGCCATCGCCGGGGAGGAGGGGGTGGCCATGGTGTTCGAGGCCTTTCCCGACCGGGCCTACACCCCGGAGGGCACCCTGGTGTTGCGGCGGCTGCCCGGCGCAATTATCCACGATCCCGAGGAGGCGGCGGCGCGCGCCTTGCGGATGGTTACCGACGGCGTGGTCATCGCCGTCGACGGCACAGAGGTTGCGCTTTCGGCGCAGACCCTCTGCGTGCACGGCGACAATCCCCAGGGCGTGGCCCTGGCCGCGGCCATCCGCGCCCGTCTGGAAGCGGCCGGGATCGCGGTCCGGCCGATGCAGCCGGCCTGATTTTTTTATTCTTTTTCATTATGGGAGCGAATGACGACATGGCCTCCGGTCTCTCCCCCCCCACCCGTTTCCGGATCAGCGGCGACCGGGCTCTGCTCGCGGTGTACGGCGAAGGGGTCGATCCGGCGGTCAACGAGCGGGTCCGACGGATGGCGGCCCTGGTCGACGATCTGCACCACCCGGCCATCGAGGCCGTGGTGTCGTCCTACTGCACCCTGGCGCTCCACTACAACCCCCAGGCCATCGGGTGCGCCGAGCTCGCCGATCTCCTGCGCGATCTGGAGCGGCAATTGGCGACAGCGGTGATCCCCGAGGCCGCCCTGGTCGAGATTCCGGTCTGTTACGGCGGCGAGTTCGGGCCTGACCTCGATTTCGTGGCCGCGCACAACCATCTCGACCCGGAGGAGGTCATCCGGCGGCACAGCGGGGCCAGCTACCGCATCTATGCCATCGGCTTTGCCCCCGGCTTCTGCTACCTGGGCGGGCTCGATCCCCGTATCCACGCCCCGCGTCTGATCACCCCGCGTCTGCAAGTGGCCGCCGGCTCGGTGGGCATTGCCGGCAGCCAGACCGGCGTCTACCCGCTGGCCAGTCCGGGCGGCTGGCAACTGATCGGCCGCACGCCGCTGTGCCTGTTCGCCCCCGAGCGGGAGCAGCCGGTTCCCTATCGGCCCGGCGACACCGTCCGCTTCCGGCCAATCTCGGTCGAGGAATTCGCCCGTCTGGCGCAGGAGGAGCACCGATGAAAGCCGGCCTGCGCATCCTCTCGCCGGGCCTTGGCGCCACGGTCCAGGATCTGGGCCGGTCGCATGCCCGTCACCTGGGCGTCCCGCCGTCAGGAGCCCTGGACGACTATGCCCACCGGGTGGCCAACTGGCTGGTGGGCAATGCGGCCACCTGCGCCACCCTGGAAATGACGGTGATCGGCCCCCAAGTCGAGATCCTGGCGCCGGCCGATATTGCCGTCACCGGGGCCCGCATGGATCTGCGCCTCAACAGCGGAGCCCAGCGGCAATGGACCTCTTTTCGGGTGCAACCGGGGGATGTGCTGGAACTGGGCCTTGCCGAAAACGGCTGCCGGTCCTATCTCGCCGTCACCGGCGGCATCGCTGTCCCGGAAATGCTCGGCAGCCGCTCCACCTATCTCGGCGGCATGCTCGGTGGCTTCAAGGGCCGCGCCCTGGCCGGCGGCGACCTCCTGCCCCTGCCACGGGACAACAGACCGCTGCTTGAGCGGCCGCGCTGCCTGCCCTGGACGCCCCTGTATCCGGACAACATTGTCCTCCGGGCCATCCCCGGACCGCATGACCGGTTTTTCCGGCAAGGCCTCGATTGTTTTTTTACCTCGACCTTCACCTTCAGCCCCCGGAGCAACCGCATGGGCTGCCGGCTGAGCGGGCCGGTCGTTTCGCGGGACCCCGGCGCCCCGGCGAGCATCGTCTCCGAGCCGGTGGTGGCGGGCAATATCCAGATCCCGGCCGACGGCCAGCCGATCCTCCTGCTTCGGGAGCAGACCATCGGCGGCTACACCGCCATTGCCACTGTGATCTCGGCCGATCTCTGGCGGATCGGCCAGGCCAAACCGGGGGACACGGTTCGCTTTGTCCGGGTTGCCCTGGCGGAGGGACAGCACCTTTCCCTGGAGTGGCTCCGTTTTCTCGCGGACACCGAGCGCCTGCTCGCTGGCGGCGCGCAGCACGACCCTTGCACAGGATGAGGAGAATATGGCACGACGGAAACTGAAAGAGGTGGCGATCAAAAGGGAGTGGTGCAAGGGGTGCGGCATCTGCGTGGCCCTCTGCCCCAAGCAGGTCCTGGAGCTGGACGCCGAGGACAAGGCGAGGGCGGTGCGGCCCGAGGATTGCATCTGCTGCACTCTGTGCGAACTGCGGTGCCCGGATCTCGCCATCACGGTGCTGACCTGGGAGGACGACCATGAGCAATAAGATCCGCTTCGTGCAGGGCAACGAGGCCTGCGCCGAGGGGGCGCTCTACGCCGGCCTCTCCTTCTTTGCCGGCTACCCGATCACGCCCTCGACCGAGATCGCCGAACTGCTGGCCGAGCGGCTGCCGGCCCGGGGCGGCAAGTTCATCCAGATGGAGGACGAGATCGCCTCGATGTGCGCCATCATCGGCGCCTCGCTCACCGGCCACAAGGTGATGACCGCCACCAGCGGCCCCGGTTTCTCGCTCATGCAGGAGGCCATCGGCTACGCCTGCATGGCCGAGATCCCCTGCGTGGTGGTCGATGTCCAGCGCGGCGGCCCCTCCACCGGCAATCCCACCCATGTCGCCCAGGGCGACGTCAACCAGGCCCGGTGGGGCACCCACGGCGACCACAACATCATCGCCATGACCGCCTCCAACCATCAGGACGTCTTCGCCCTGACCGTGGAGGCCTTCAACCTGGCCGAGACCTACCGCACGCCGGTGATCCTCCTCTTCGACGAAACCGTGGGCCACATGCGGGAGAAACTGGTGATCCCCGATCCGGGCGAGCTGGCGCTGGTCCAGCGGCTGCGCACCTCGGTGGCCAAGGACGTCGATTACCACCCCTACCTGCCCCGCGAGGACGGCCGCCTGCCCATGTCCGATTTCGGCGGCGAGCACCGCTACAACGTCACCGGCCTCTATCACGACATGTGGGGCTTCCCGTCGAGCAATCCCAGGGGGGTGAGCGAGTTGCTCCACCACCTGGTCGACAAGATCGACAACCGGGTGCACGAGATCGTCCGCGCCAAGGAGCATTTCCTGGAGGGGGCCGAGTACGTGCTGGTGGCCTACGGCGCCTCGGCCCGGTCGGCGATCCATCTGGCCAAGGAGCGGCGGGGAAAGGGCGAGAGGATCGGGGTGATCGAGTTGCAGACCCTGTGGCCCTTTCCCAAGGCCCTGATCCGGGAAAAATGCCGCGGGGCCAAGGCGGTGCTGGTGGTGGAGATGAACATGGGCCAGGTGCTGGCCCAGGTGCGGGCGGCGGTGGCCGAGCCGGAGCGGGTCTTTCTCGCCAACCGGGTCGACGGCCATCTGATCACCCCGGCCGATATCAAGCAGGTGCTCAGGGTACTCCAAGGCAGGGGGGTGTGACATGGCGGTCCACGACTACATCCGGCAACGGTTCTTTCCCCATCTCTGGTGTCCCGGCTGCGGCCACGGCACCGTCCTCAATAACCTGCTTCATGCCGTTGACGAACTCCGGCTCGACAAGAACGACCTGGTCGTCACCTCGGGCATCGGCTGCTCGGCCCGGATCTCCGGCTACGTCGACTTCCACACCCTCCACACCCTGCACGGCCGGGCCCTGGCCTTTGCCACCGGGGTGAAGCTGAGCCGGCCGGAGCTGACCCTGATCGTGCCCATGGGCGACGGCGACGCCCTGGCCATCGGCGGCAACCATTTCATCCATGCCGCCCGCCGCAACATCGACATCACCGCCATTGTCATGAACAACAAAATCTACGGCATGACCGGCGGCCAGTTCTCGCCGCTCTCCGGGCCGGGCATCCTGGCCACCACCGCCCCCTATCGGACCATCGACAACCCCTTCGACGTGGTCGAGCTGGCCAGGGCGGCGGGCGCCACCTTTGTTGCCCGTTCGACCACCTACCACGCCCGCGAGACCATCGATCTGCTCAAGAAGGCGATCACCCACAAGGGATTCGCGGTGGTGGAGATCCTCTCCCAGTGCCCCACCTATTACGGCCGCAAAAACAGGGAGGGCGATGCGGCCCAGATGATTGCCCACTACCGGGACAACACCGCCCCGGTCGGCTCCAGGGCCCTGGCGGAGAATCCGGGCCTGATTCCCCGCGGCATCATGGTCGAGGTCGAACGGCCCGAGTATTGCGAGGCCTACGAGGCGATCATCGCCCGGGCGATGCAGGAGGCGGGACGATGAAGGCGACACGGCTGGTTTTTTCCGGTTCCGGCGGCCAGGGGGTGATCACGGCGGCGATCCTCCTGGGCGAGGCGGCGGTGATCCACGAGGGGATCAATGCGGTCCAGTCGCAGAGCTACGGCGCGGCGGCGCGGGGCGGCGCCACCCGCAGCGACATCATCCTCGCCGACGACACCATCGATTTTCCGGTGGTCACCGAAGCGAACATCGTGGTCTGCCTGACCCAGGAGGCCTACACCAGCTTCGCCCCCGAGATCAGGCCGGGCGGCCTCCTCCTGATCGACAGCCGCTATGTCGCCACCACCCGCAAGGTGGATGCCCGCCAGATCGAGCTGCCGATGTACGAGACCGTGCTGCGGGAGATCGGCAAACCCATCGTCTTCAACATCTGCGTCCTCGGGGCCCTGATCGGCATCGCCGGCCTGGTGCGGCCCGAATCGGTGCGGGCAGCGATCAAGGGGCGGGTGGGGCCGGATTTCATCGAAATGAACCTCAAGGCCTTCCAGCTCGGTCTCGACCTGGGGCGGCCGTTTCGGCGCTGAGCGGTTGGCCGCGCGGCAGGAGAACGGCGGGCTAACTGAGCGGAGCAGCGTGGCTTTCCGGCCCGTCCCCTGCACTCTGGGGTTGACAAGGTGCGGGGCGCGGAATAATACTCCACACCCGTTTTTCCATTGAGACTACCCCAGGAGCACGCCCTTGCGGCGGTGCCATGGTGACCGACTATGATCAAGAGTATTCGTTTGAGTTCCGCCGAGGGCCGCCGGATTGCCGCCGAGGTGCGCAACCGTTTTTGTGAAGAAACCGAGAGCGGCTGCCGGGAAGCGGTGGCCGCCATCCTCGCCCGGGTCCGGCGGGAGGGGGATGCGGCGGTGCTGGCCTGCTGCCGCCAGTTCGACTGCCCGGCGCTGACCTTGGAGTCACTGCGGGTGAGCGCTGCTGAGTTTGCCCAGGCCGAGGCCGAGGTGGACGACGAGTTCCGCCACACCCTGCGTTTTGCCGCCGACCGCATCCGGCGCTTCCACGAGCGCGAGATGGAGGATTCCTGGCTCTTGACCCGCGACGACGGCGCCGTCACCGGCCGGCTGGTGCGGCCGGTCGATTCCGCCGGCCTCTACGTGCCCGGCGGCAAGGAGGGCTCGACCCCCCTGGTCTCCTCGGTGCTGATGAACGGCATCCCAGCCCAGATCGCCGGCGTCGGCCGACGGGTGATGATGACCCCGCCCAATCGCGAGGGGAGGGTCAGCCCGGCGCTCTTGGTGGCGGCCCGCGAGATCGGCATCGACGAGGTCTACAAGGCGGGTTCGGCCTGGGCCATTGCTGCCCTGGCCTACGGCACCGCCACCATCCCCCGGGTGGACGTCATCGTCGGGCCGGGCAACCAGTATGTGGCCGAGGCCAAGCGCCAGGTGATGGGCCGGGTGCGGATCGACATGATCGCCGGGCCCAGCGAGGTGCTGATCGTGGCCGACGACACTGCCCGGGCCGCCTTTGTCGCCGCCGACATGCTGGCCCAGGCCGAACACGATCCCCAGGCCCTGGCCATGGTCATCACCACCAGCGAACGGCTGGCCGGCGAGATCGGCCAGGAACTGGAGCGTCAGTTGCCGCAACTGCCCAGGGCGGAGATCGCCCGCGCCTCCCTGGCCGACCGGGGCCTGGTCCTCCTGGCCGACAGCCTGGAGCAGGCTATCGACCTGGCCAACGAGATCGCCATCGAGCACCTCGAGCTGCAAGTGGCCGAACCCTGGCAGTGGCTGCCCAAGATCCGTCATGCCGGCGCCATCTTCCTCGGTCCCTGGACCCCGGAGGCGGCGGGCGATTATGTCGCCGGTCCCAACCACGTCCTGCCGACCATGGGCACGGCCCGCATCGCCTCGGCGCTCGGGGTGGAGACCTTCCTGAAGAAGAGCTCGATCATCTCCTATTCCCGCCAGGCCCTGGAGGGCGACGGCGACCATATCCGCCGCCTGGCCGGTCTCGAAGGGCTGACGGCCCACGGCAATTCAGTGGCGGTCCGGCTTGGGTCTCGATAAGCGTCGGCTCCTCCGGGCTGGGGCCGAACACCTGAAGATCGACCTCGGCGACGAGGTGCTCGACCGGCTGCTGATTTACCTGGCCGAACTGATGAAGTGGAGCCGACGGATCAACCTGATCGCCCGCGACACCCCGGAAGACCAGGTGATCGAGAACCACTTCCTCGACTCGCTCACCCTGGTGCCGCTCCTGCGGGAAGCGGAGGGACCGGTGCACCTGCTCGATATCGGCACCGGTGCCGGTTTTCCCGGCCTGGTGCTGGCCTGCGTCCTGCCCACGGCTGCTTTCACCCTGGTGGAACCCCGCCAGAAGCGGGTCACCTTTCTCCGTCACCTGATCCGTACCCTGGGGCTGACCAATGTTGCCGTGGTGGCCGACCGGATCGAGCCCCATGCGGCCGCCTGGCAAGGACGGTTTTCCCACGTCACCAGCCGGGCCGTGGCCGAGCCGGGCCTGTTCCTGCCCCTGGTGCGGCCGCTGGTGACCCTGGAGACGCGGATCATCCTCATGCTCACCCGCGAGGAAGCCCTGGCCGGGATCGAGCAGATTGCCCCCGGTCCCTGGCGGATCGTTGCCACCCGGTCCCTGACCCTGCCGTTCTCCGGGGCGCCCCGGCTTTTGGCCGTGATCCTGGGCGGTTGACTTTTTCCCGGCAACACGATCGTTTGGGGAAAATGACGCGGGAATGCCTTTCTTGCATGTAACATGCTGTTTTTTCGATGTGGCGCTTTTTGTTTTCTGGTTGCGCCAAGGTTGACACAATTGCAATCGATCTGGTAGTAACTATTTCTTTCCCGATACTCCAACCACGGATTTGTTCCGTTTGCCCACGAGGATGATTATGACACACAAGATCGCGGTGTTGGCCGGTGACGGCATCGGCCCGGAAGTGATGGCCGAGGCCATCAAGGTGCTGGACGCCGTTCAGCAAAAATTCGGTTTTTCCCTCAGCTATACAAAGGCCGACGTCGGCGGCATCGCCATCGACAACCATGGTGAGGCCCTGCCGGCATCGACGCTGGCGGTCTGCGAGGCCAGCGAGGCGATATTGTTCGGCTCGGTGGGTGGTCCCAAGTGGGAGAGCCTGCCCCCGGCCCAGCAGCCGGAGCGGGCCGCGCTCCTGCCCCTGCGCAAGCATTTCGATCTGTTCTGCAATCTCAGGCCGGCCAAGGTGTTCAAGGCCTTGGCCGCCGCCTGTCCGCTCCGGGCCGACATCGTTGGCGATGGTTTCGATGTCCTGGTGGTACGCGAGCTGACCTCGGGCATCTACTTCGGCCAACCCAAGGGCCGCGACGGCAGCGGCCCCGACGAACGGGCCTGGGACACCAAGATCTATAAGCGCTCCGAGATCGAGCGCATCGCCCGCATGGCCTTTGAAGCCGCCCGTCTGCGGCAGCGCAAGGTGACCTCGGTGGACAAGGCCAACGTGCTCACCTGCATGGTCTTCTGGCGCGAGGTGGTCACGGAAGTGGCCAAGGAATTTCCGGATGTGGAGCTCAACCACATCTACATCGACAACGCCACCATGCAGTTGGTGAAGGACCCGCACCAGTTCGACGTCATGCTCTGCGGCAACATGTTCGGCGACATCATTTCCGACGAGGCCGCCATGCTCACCGGCTCCATGGGCATGCTGGCCTCGGCCAGTCTCAACAGCTCCAAGTTCGGCATGTTCGAGCCGGCGGGCGGCTCGGCCCCGGATATCGCCGGTCAGGGCATCGCCAACCCGATTGCCCAGATCCTGTCCGCGGCGATGCTGCTCAAATACAGCCTGGGCCTTGACGAAGCGGCCGTGGCCATCGAGAACGCGGTGGCAGCGATCCTCGACCAGAAGATCATGACCCGCGACATCGCCACCCCCGGCGTGACCCCGGTGTCGACTGCGGCCATGGGAGATGCCATCGTCAGGGAGATTCTGGCCGCTCAGTAACCACGAGGAGGGGAGGCATGCCGAGACGAAAAAACATCGTTCTGATCGCCAACCGTTCCGCCACCCGCATGGCCGCCGATGTGGCCAGGGAACTGGACATCCCGGTGACCGAGATGATCACCCGGACCTTTGCCGACGGCGAGATCTACCATGCCTTTCCCCGCGACATCGCCGGTCACGATCTGGTGATTATCGCCAACACCGAGGACGACACCAGCCACCAGGAGCTGATCGACCTGGTCGCCGGGGCGCGTTACTGGAACGCCCTGTCGGTCAATGTGGTCATCCCTTACCTGGGCTACTCGACCATGGAGCGGGCCAAGCCCGATTCCGGCGAGATCCCCAAGGGCATCACCCGCACCCGGCAGATCTTCCGGGCCCGGCCCGATTACGTCGCCTTTCTCGATTTGCACTCGGAATCGGTGCTGCACGCCCACACCGGCGAGGTCCGCACCCGCCACCTCTGGACCGAACGGGTGGCGGCGGAAAAGATCCGGCAGATGCATTTGGACAACATCGTGCTGGTGTCGCCGGACTACGGTTTTTCCAAGCGGGTGGCACGGCTAGCCGGCCTGCTCGGCTGCCCGCACACCGCCGCCAACAAGGACCGCTACGATGTCGACCAGACCATTGTCGGCCAGTTGTCCGGGGCGGTGCGGGGGCGGACTGCGATCATCTGCGACGACATGATCCGCACTGGCGGTTCCATGCTCCAGACCGTGGATCGCTGCTACCAGGCCGGGGCGGTGGGGGTGATGGTGATGGCTACCCATCTGGTTCTGGCCGGTGACGCCAGGAAGCGGTTCGTCGACAAGGGGATCGGCTGTATCATCGGCGCCGACACCTATCCTGGCCGGGAAAGCGACGAATTGTTGCAGATCTATTCGGTGGCCTCGGTCATTGTCGATGAATTGAAGGGCTATTTTCGCCTGCATTAACGTGCAGTTGTTTTCAAGCCGGAACGGTGCGCTGAGCGCCCCTACGACTTGAACGCGGACAAGAGTAAATTTAAGGATCGGATTTCGATCAACAGCGGAAGGAAGCTATGAAAAAGGTAGGTATTGTCGGCTGGCGCGGCATGGTCGGCTCGGTGCTCATGGAGCGGATGCGGCAGGAAGGGGATTTCCAGGGCTACGAACCCCGTTTCTTCTCCACCTCCCAGGCCGGACAGGCCGGGCCCGAGGTGAACGGTACGGTCTATGAACTCCTCGATGGCCGCAACGCGGCCCTGCTCTCGGAGATGGACATCGTCGTCTCCTGCCAGGGCGGCAGCTACACCGCCGAAGTCTATCCCCAACTGATGGCCAGGGGCTGGCAGGGCTACTGGATCGACGCCGCCTCCAAGCTGCGGATGGACGCGGATGCGATTATCGTCCTCGACCCGGTCAACCGCAGGGTGATCGATCAGGGCTTGGCCCAGGGCATCAAAAAGTACATCGGCGGTAACTGCACGGTGTCGCTGATGCTCATGGCCCTGGGCGGACTGTTCGAGCAGGGTTGGGTCGAGTGGATCAGCAGCCAGACCTACCAGGCCGCCTCCGGGGCCGGGGCCAAGAACATGCGCGAACTGGTCGACCAGATGCGGCTGGTGGGCGAGAATGCCGAGAACCTGCTCGACCATCCTTCGGCCATCCTCGATCTCGACCGCAACGTCATCGAGACCCTGCGCAACCCGGCCTTCCCGATTGCTAATTTCGGGGCACCGCTGGCCGGCAGCCTCATCCCCTGGATCGACACCGCCCTGGACAACGGCCAGACCCGGGAGGAGTGGAAGGGGGTGGCCGAGACCAACAAGATCCTCGGCCTGGCCCCTGGTCAGATCCCGGTGGACGGCTGCTGCGTGCGCATCGGCGCCATGCGCTGCCACAGCCAGGCCTTCACCATCAAGCTGAAGAAGGACATCCCGCTGGCCGAGATCGAGCAGGCCATCGCCGGCCACAACCAGTGGGTCTACCTGGTGGAGAACACCAAGGCGCAGACTCTCAAGGAACTGACCCCGGCCCGGGTCACCGGCACCCTCGACATCCCGGTCGGCCGCCTGCGCAAGATGAACCTCGGTCCCGAGTATGTCAGCGCCTTTTCCGTCGGTGACCAGCTCCTCTGGGGCGCCGCCGAACCGGTGCGGCGGATGCTGAAGATTGCCTTGGAGTATCTGGGGTAGAAAGAGAGACAAAGGGGGACGCCTGATCGCCCATCCTGGTTTTGAATATATATCTCTTCGGCCGCTTCCTGCTCAGGAAGCGGCCTTTTGTTATCCTTGAGGGGTTTGTTTTCCGATTATCAGGATTATTGGATTGCGCTATGTAAAATTTTAACAGTTTTAAATGGTTAACTGCCTGGCTTTATTGGGGTCCTGTTTCGGTTTTCCGAACTTGTTCATTTTTCCGAAATATTTACGAACGTCACCATGCTCTTTTCCTGATCCTGTTCCTTGTCGTTACTGTTGGTTGTTTTAATTGTGCTCTGTTATCAGTGTGTTATTTTGATATATCTTTGTTGTTGAAATTCTGTGTTTGGTCTTGAATTTGCATTGCATCAGGTTGTGTTTGGGATGATTCCATGGTTTCCTCAACACTGTGGCTGTGGTCATCGATCTCTGGAAAATGATAGAGACAAATTCACAGTGTGTTCCATAATCAATATTTTCACGCGTTCGTCGGCAGTTTCGTTGGATAAAAGATTACTGATAAGGAGGGAGTATGAAGAAACGATTGGCAACATGGGCTTTGGCGGCGCTGTCGGTTGGGCTCGTTGCAGGGACTGCGCATGCCGGCAAGATTGTCGTTGCAAATGATGAATGGACACTGTCCAATAGCGGTTTTTCCGGCCTGAATGATGCCGGGCAGTTCGCTCAAAATGTGGCTTCTTGGTTCAACAATGGGAGCACGGGGGGCAACTTTCTCGCTTACTCGGGCAACTTCGGTCTCACGGGGACAAACCTGAGTTCCTCAATTACCGGCGCCGGACATTCCTGGACGGTTTCAACGGCAGTGACATTCGATCTGGCCACCCTGTCGGCGTACGATGGCATTTTTCTCGCGGGAAATTTCGCCGATAATCAGGTGTTGATCGATTATGTCAATAACGGCGGCAACGTGTATCTCGCTGCCGGTACTGGTTGGGGTGGGGCTGCTGCCGAGGCAAGTCAATGGAATACCTTTCTGAACGCCTTCGGACTTGGATTGGGCAGCTTTTATAATGGGGTTGGCGGTAGTATCGCCATCAGCAGTGCCCATCCCATCTTTGCCAATGTCGATCATCTTTATCAAGACAACGGGAACAACACACTGGATGTGGATGCCCTCGATTCGCGCGGGACAGTCTTGGTGTCCCTGCCAACCTCAGGGTATGGCTTATATGCGGTATATGAATCATTATCCGCTCCTGTGCCCGAGCCGGGTACCATGTTGCTTTTCGGCACCGGCCTCGCCGGCTTGGCCGCTTATGGGCGGAGAAGAACCGCCTGAGTTCACCCCGACTTTTCGAGAACGCACAAAGCCCGACCTGCAAAGGCCGGGCTTTGTGCGTTCAATTCCTTGCCACCGGCTCTAGGCAATCTGATTCAAGTGCTGTCGGAGTCCCAGGGACATGGTATCTAATTGCAAAAACCGGGACAGAACTCTTTCTCTGACCTGGACTTGGACCACGTCGGGCGGGTTGAGGCTTGCCGCGCCGTGATCACTTACCGTCGGGTGGATTCAATACTTGGCAGCCTGCCAGGCTTCCCGGATCCGCGCTTGGACGTAGGCCAGATCCTCGGTCGTGCAGGTTTCGAGATCAAAGCAGAGGGCATCTTCCCCCAAAAGACCGTCCGGTACAAAGGCGCCTCGCTCTTCCGGGTCACTGATCGTATCGCCGAAAAAGCAGACCGAGAGCCAACGCGGCTCCTCGTCGATCACGTCCACCATCACATACAGGGGACGCGCATGCCCCGACCGGGAAGCACGCAGGGAATAGGTCAAGCCGGGCCGGGGATGGAACTCCAGCCGGGTCCCGGCCTGTTCCAGCAATTGGTCCCGCAAATACAAAAATCCCTGCCGGTTGCCCTCAGGGCTCTCCGGCCAGTCGGCAAGAAAGGTGGCCAAGGGTTCCATGCTCTCACTCATTTTCCAACTCCTATTGCATTGACCCCGACACGCTGTCGGGACGATATTGGCACGGTCACCTTTTCGGCACCGTAGTCGTTTTTCAACCGCTGTTTTTAGGTTTATTCATTTCCCCTCCACCTTCGGCATCGGCGCAAACTCCACCGGCACCCAGGCATAACGCCCCTTGCCCTCGGCGCGGACATGGCCGAGGCCGGGGAAGGGCAGGTGCATGCCAGCGACCAGGGACTGGCTGGTGGCCATCTCCTGCATGATCGCCTTGCGGGTGGCGATGGCCTGTTGCTGATCGACGTCGTACTCGAAGGACACGCCGGGCCGGGCAAACTGGACCGCATGGGCGTGGACCAGATCTCCCCAGATGAGCAGCTTTTTCCCTTCAGATTCCACCGCATAGGCGGTATGGCCCGGCGTGTGGCCGCTGGCCTTGACCGCCTTGATGCCGGGCACCAGCACTGTGCCCTCGCCAAAGGTCTTCCACTGGCCCGAGGCCAGGTAGGGGGCCGCGGTGTCGCGGGCCATCTTGAAGAAAGGTTGCATCTTTTCCGGCGCACTGGCCGCGATTTTTTCCGACAGCCAGTAGGCGTGGTCGGCCCGGGCCACCCAGATGGCGGCCTTGGGGAAGATCGGCTTGCCGGCCGAATCGTTGATCCCGCCCATGTGGTCGCCGTGCAGGTGGGTGATGACCACCGCATCCACCTGGGCCGGGTCATAGCCGGCCGCCCGCATGTTCTCCAGTACATAGCCCAGGGTGGGGCCGAAGAGCTTGGCTGCGCCGGTATCGACCAGCACCAGGTGATCGCCGGTGTTGATCAGGTAGGCGTTGACCGCGGTCTGCATCTTGGGATTGCCGACAAACATCCGGGCCAGCAATCGGTTGAGATCGGCCGGCTTGGCGTTATGCAGGAGCTTGGTGTCCAGTTCGATGGCGCCGTCGTACAGCGCGGTTACTTCAAATTGCCCCAGCTGCATCCGGTAATAACCCGGCACCTGGGTTGCCGCCTTGGGCGCAGCAGCCTGGACAAAAGGGACGAGGCCCAGGAGCAGGATGGCGGCAACGATCAGAATGAACGCATTGTGTTTACGCATGGTTGCTCTCCTTAGGAAAAGTCGATGGGTTAGTGTCGACACTCTCAACAAACTGCCACGATTTTTCATCGTGGATTGCGCCCATTATATCTACGGTTCCCGGATCAGCCGCAGCAGTTCCTCGGCCGAGATCTTGGCGCTGGCGTCGGTTTCGTCAAGCAGGCTGTCGGCCAGGTCGCGCTTTTCGGCGTGCAGGCGGACGATTTTTTCCTCGATGGTGTTGCGGGTCACCAGCCGGTAGACGGTCACCGGGCGCTGCTGGCCGATGCGGTGGGCCCGGTCCGAGGCCTGGTCCTCCACCGCCGGGTTCCACCAGGGGTCCATGTGGATGACGTAGTCGGCGGCGGTGAGGTTGAGCCCCAGGCCGCCGGCCTTGAGGCTGATCAGGAAGAGATCGCCCTGGCCGGCCTGAAAGGCCTCGACCTCGCGTTGTCGTTCCTTGGGCGGGGTGGAGCCGTCGAGATAGCGGTAGGGGACGGCGCGGGCGTCCAGGTATTGGCGGATCAGGCTGAGATGGCCGACGAACTGGCTGAACACCAGGGCCTTGTGGCCGTTTTCCAGCAGCTCGGCCACCACCTCGCCGAACAGGGTGAGCTTGGCGCCGGCCAGCTCGCTCTCGGGCAGGACCAGGCGCGGGTGACAGCAGGCCTGGCGGAGGCGGGTGATCTCGGCCAGGATCCGCATCGGTTTCTGGCCGCCCACCCCGTCCTCGGCCTCGATCCGCTCCAGGGCCTTCTGTCGCAGGGCCTCGTACAAGGCGGTTTCCTCGCGACTCAACTCCACCTCCAAGACCACCTCGGTGCGCGGCGGCAGTTCCTCCAGCACCTGGGATTTGAGGCGGCGGAGGATGAAGGGTGACACCAGCTTTTTCAGCCGCCGGCCGGCCTCGCGGTCGTTCTCCCGTTCGATGGGTCCGGCGAAGCGGGTGTTGAACCGCTCGCGCGATCCCAGGAGGCCGGGGTTGATGAAGTTGAACAGGGTCCAGAATTCGCCGAGATGGTTTTCAATCGGGGTGCCGGTGGTCACGACCCGGAAGGGGGCCTTGAGGTGCATGGCCGCCTGCGAGCGCTTGGTGGCCGCGTTCTTGATCGCCTGGGCCTCGTCGAGGACCACGGTCTGCCAATCCACTGCGGTGAGGAGGGCCGATTCCTGGTGGAGCAGGCCGTAGCTGGCCACCATCAGGTCAAAGGGGCCGAGACCCGCGACCTGGGCCTGGCGGTCGGCGCCGCCAAAGGGGATCAGGTTGAGGGTGGGGGCAAAGCGCCGGGCCTCGGCCAGCCAGTTGGCGCAGACCGAGGTGGGGGCCACCACCAGGGCCGGTCCCTGGGGGGCACGGTGGAGGAGGACCGCCAGGGTCTGGACGGTCTTGCCCAACCCCATGTCGTCGGCCAGGCAGGCGCCGAAACCGAGATGCGCCAGCCGGGCCAGCCACTGGAACCCTTCCTGCTGGTAGTCGCGCAGTTGGGCCTTCAGCGTCGAGGGCGGCCGGATTGTTTGCGCCAACCCCTCGCGGATGCGCGCGAGCCGCTCGGACCACTGGGCATCGGCATCGAGTTCGCCGACCTGATTGGTGAAATCCTCCAGGGCCAGGGCCGCCAGGGGATGCACCCCCACCTTCTTGCCCCGCCGGTCGGCATAGGCGGCCAGCTCGTCCAGCCGTTTGCGCAGCTCCCGGGAGAGGGCGACAAACTGCCCCTCGCCCAGGGGCAGGAAGCGGTGGGACGTGGTTTTCAGCAGTTCGAGCAGCTCATGCAGTTCGACTACCCGCTCCTCGTCCACCCGCAAGCTCCCGCCGATCTCGAACCAGTTGGTGGTCCCGCGCAGCCGCAGCCGCAGGTCGGCAAAGGAGACCGGTCTGCCGAGTTTGAGTTTTTCGCCCTCGGGCCACTCCACCAGGACCTCGCCCCGTTCCTGGGCCTCCCGCAGTTCCAGCAGCACCTGCAGGGCCTCCTCGGGTGTTTCCGTGAACCACTGGCCATCGGTTTCGGCCAGGGCGGTGAGCCCCGGCAGGCTACGCTCCAGGGCCGTGGCCCGGGTCTTTTCTTCCTTCAGGTTCCGCTCGGTCTGGCACCGGCGGCCCGCCACATCGGCCATCAGGTTGGTTGCCCCCTGGCCGGGTCTGAGGTACGGGCCCCCTTCGTTCAGGGGCCTGACCAGGATTTCCAGGCGGAAACCGGTCCCATGGGGCAGGAGATGGACCCGTGGCCTGGGGTCGGCGGCAACCGTTGCCACCGTGTGGGCCGTGCCGGGGATGGTGGAGTGCACCGTGACCAGCGAGGCCATCGAGGCCAAAACCTGCGCCATCTCCTCCTGGGCCGAATCCGGCAGCGTCAGACCCTGGTCCCCGAGAATCCCGGCGAGACGGTGGTGGGTCTCGTTCAGTTCCACCACCTTGCAGCGGGTCCGCGTTTCCCGCACCAGCACATATTGTTCGTCGTCAACCTCGGGCAGGAAGCGGACAACCAGCTTCTTGCCCTTGCCCTGCACCAGGATCTCCGGTTCGCCCTTGAGTACCTCCACCGGGGTGGTCGGCGACTCGGCCAGAAAGAGCAGAGGGTGACCGACCAGGGCGGGCAGGGCCCGCTGCAGGTTGAATTCCCAAGAGTAATTGTAATAGTACTCTACCCGGCGGATGGCGGTTTGCAGCGGCCGGTCGGCCTCGGTGAGCCCCTCGCACTTTTCCCCCTGGGCCAGGCGCTGGAGGGCCACCGGTCGTCCCTTGCTCCAGACGCCTTTGGCGCTGAGCTTCTGTTCCAGCGGGGCGATGGTCTCAAGGGCCCCTTTTTTCGAGAAGCCGAGGAGATAGACAAATCGGGACTTGGGGCCTCCGGTGGCCGCCCGGTCGGTTTTGGCCATTCCTTCCTCAACCGCCATCTTCAGCGCGCGCAGGCTCTTTTGCCAGGGCTCCTCGATGTGGACGCCCGCGCTCAGCGGCACCAGGCCCGAGGAAGCGCGGACGGCGGTGAGGAGATCGCGACGGTCCGCGGTTTCCTTGTCCGCCCGGCAGAGAAGTTGGGCATACTCCATGGCCAGCCAGTCCTGGCCGGCGGCGCGGGCCTTGAGGAGAAAGCGGTTGAGGAGGGCAATCTGGGGACGTTCCAGCCGGCCGGTGATGGCGAAGAGGGCCAGGCAGGCAAAAAAGACCTCCTGGCCGGTCCGGCTTTTTTCGTGGGTGTCGAGGAGGCCGGTCAGTGCCCGCTGCCCGCTTCCGGACGGGAGACCCTTCTGGTTGTCGAGCAGAAAACGCAGGGCCTGCATGCAATTGGTGACGGCCCCATCCCGGTTACGCGCCCGGCTGAACTGATCGAAATACTCGCCGGCCTTGGCGAGGCTGCCCGCATCTCCCCGGCGCAGCAGCGCGAAGAGAAAGAAGGGCGCGGACCAGTCGTGATAGAACAGGGTGCGCTTGCGTTGCCGCTGGCGCAGTTCCTTCAGATCCGCCTCGAAGGCGGCCACCGCGTCCTCCGGCCGGCCCTCGATCAGGGCCAGCCAGCCGCTCAGCCCGCCGGAAAAGTTGCCGGTCAGCGGGAAGAGCACCTCCGTGAGCAGCCGCCGGGCATCGACGATCCGTGCCCCCAGCAAGAGATGGGTGATGAGGTCATGGAGGAAGTAGGTGCGTTCTGCCGGCGGCACCATCCCGAGCAGGGCCGGGTTCATGGCATAGTCCGTGACCCCCGGATAGGGGGTCAGATGCCAACTGGAGTCGGCGAGAATCCAGGAGAGGAAACGGATTTGCCAGAGGGGCGGCAGGGCGGCGAACCAGATGGGGTCAAAGGGGGAGCAGAGGATCGGGATCAGGGGGTGTTCGAACCCGTCCAGCGAGGAACACCGCTGGTGGACCAGGTCGAGCCCGGTTGCGATGCCGTTGTCGTCGCCCTCCATCAACGCGAGGCGCAGGTCCCGGCGTATCCGGTGGCAGATGGCGATTTGTTCTCGCTGCGACAAGTAGATCCGAAAGGCGGCAACAGGCAAAACCGTACGGATCGCCCGCGCCAGGGTCCGGGCTCGGTCTGGTTGGTCGGTGTAGAGCCGTCGCACGACCGGTTCCTGAACAAGGGGATTGACCACATTCTTTTCGGTCAGGAGTTCTCCAACCCGGAGGTTGACCTGGTAGGGAGAGAGGCTGCGGACCGGTTTGCCGGTGCTGGTATTGCGCGGGATCATGCCCGCTTCGGCGCAGACCTGGAGCAGGGCGGTGGGGGTCAGGGGCTCGTCGGCCAGGGCCAGGATGTGGAAGACCAGGCATTCCGGCTCTGAAAGCCGGTCGACCTGTTCCAGGAGGAGCGCGATTTTCAGGTCAAGGGTGGACGGCGGCATGGCACACGGGCACGGAGGAAAGAGGGCACGGGCGTATCGTTCGGACGGGCAGGCCGGGGCCGGGCGTTGGCGGGCGTGGCCCTGGAAAAGACGGTCCGGGATTCATCGGAGGATGAAGCCCAGGGCCTTCAGATTCTTGGCCCAGGGGCCCCAGGGGCCGCTCTCAAAGGAGGCGGTCATTCGTTTGGGGTCGAAGAGGACCTTGGCGTCCAGGTCGAGGTGGCATTTGCGGTCGTAGTTGGTATGGCTGATCCGCAAACTCCAGGTGCCGTCCTGATTCTTGTGCGCCTCTTCCACATAGGCCGGATGCCCGGTGGGCATGTTGCGGCCGGAATTGCCATCCAGGATGATGACGGCGCCGACGGTGGGGGTCGAGGTGGTGGCGCCATTCTTGCGGGCGCAGGCAAACCACTCCACCGGGCTGGTATTGCCCATCTGGCAGGTCTTGAATCCGGTGCGGCAGCGGGCGTAGATCAGGCTTTGCGGCTGGCAGAGGCCGGTGGTCTGCACCACCTTGGTTTTCGGGGCGGGGGGTGTTTTGGCGGCGGTTTTCGGGCCTTTTTTTGCGGTTGTTTTTGGGGTTGCCTGGGCGGTCTTGCCGACCTTGCCGCTCTTGGTCTTGCCGCTCTTGAGGGCGACCTGGGGCTTGATCACCTTGGTGGTGGTCACCCCCGGTTGGAGATGAAAACAACTTGCCCGGTTGCGCTCGCTCTCCCGGATGGCCTGGTCGTCCCGGCAGATGGGGTTTGCCTCGGCCACGGTTGCCTCGGAGGCGGTGGCTGTTTCTCGATCGGAAGCCGCGTGCTGCCGGGGCGATTCGGAGGGCGGCGCGGTGTGGGCCGAGGGCCTCGATTGGCCGCAGCCGGCGGCCAGGAAGAGAACGGCGGCGAGGGCCACAAACGGTCGGCAGGGGCGGGGGCTGGCCATGGTCAGTCTCCTTGGGCAAGGGGGCGGTCGAGGTGGAGGCGGCCGTCGGCCAGGGTGAGGCACCGGTCCATGGCCCGGGCCAGGTCCATGTTGTGGGTGACCATGACCACGGCCAGGCCGAGATTTTTGCTGAGTTCGCGCAACAGTTCGAAAACCCGGTGGCCGCTGGCGGCGTCGAGGTTGCCGGTGGGTTCGTCGGCCAGGAGCAGGGCCGGTTCCATCACCAGGGCCCGGGCCAGGGCGACCCGCTGCTGCTCGCCGCCGGAGAGCTCGCCGCTGCGATGGGTAAGCCGCTCGCCCAGGCCCACCCGCTCGAGCAACTGCTGCGCCTGGTCCTGGAGGGCAGGGCGCGGCCGGCCGTTGATCAGTCCCGGCATCATCACGTTTTCCAAGGCGGTGAATTCCGGCAGCAGGTGATGGAATTGGAAGATGAAGCCGATGTGGCGATTGCGGTGGCCGGCCAGGTCGGGCTCGCTTGTGCCGGTCAGCTCATGGCCCCGGAAGAAGAGCTGGCCCGAGTCCGGCGCGTCCAGGGTGCCCAGGATCTGGAGCAGGGTGGTCTTGCCCGAGCCCGAGGCCCCGACAATGGCGGTCATCTCGCCGGGATGGACCACGAGATCGACCTGATCGAGCACAATGATGGTGTCGTTGCCGCTCTGGTAGGAGCGGCAGAGTCCGGCGGCCTGGAGGAGCGGGGCGTCATTCATAGCTCAGGGCCTCGGCCGGCCGGATCTTCGAGGCCTTCCACGAGGGATAGAGGGTGGCGGCCAGGGTGATGAGGATGGCGGACACCGCGATCACGGTGACGTCGAGCGGCACCACCTTGATCGGCATGGTGGACATGGGGTAGACGTTGCTCGGCAGCTCGATGATCTTGTAGCGCTTCAGCACGGCGCAGAGCCCCAGGCCGCTGGCCACGCCCAGCACCGTGCCCGCAAGGCCGATGACCATGCCCTGGTAGAAGAAGATGCGCATGATCGCCCGGGTGGTGGCGCCCATGGACTTGAGGATGGCGATGTCGCGGTTCTTTTCCATCACCACCATGATCAGGGCGCTGATGATGTTGAGCGCGGCCACCAGGATGATCAGGTCCAGGGCGATGAAAATACCCAGCTTTTCCAGCTTGAGGGCGGCGAACAGGTTGCGGTTGAGCTGCATCCAGTCGCGCACCGAGTAGCCCTGGCCCAGGGCCTCCTGGATGGCGGTGGCTGTCCGGGCGGCCTGGTCGATGTCCCGGACCCGGACCTCGATGCCGTGCACCCCCCGGCGGAGGTCGGTGAGGCTGCGGGCGGTGTCGAGGGTGATGTAGCCCATGGTGGAGTCGTACTCGAACATCCCGGTCTCGAAGATGCCCGCCACCACGCAGGTGCGGATCTTGGGCAGGACCCCCATGGGCGAGAGCGGCCCGTTGGGCGAGATCAGCCGCACTCGGTCGCCGAGGCCGACCTGGAGCTGGCGGGCCATGTCGCGGCCCAGCACGATGGCCGGCACTTCGGCGGGCCGGTCGAGATCGGTCAACTGGCCGGCGACCATCTTCTGGCCGATGCTGAGCACCCGCAGGGCGGAGGTGGCGTCGATGCCGCGCAGGACCACGCCGGTGGACTGGGTGGCCGAGCTGATCAGGGCCTGGCCGTAGATGTAGGGGGTGGTGGCCTCGACCCCCTCGATTGCCTCGATCTTGGTCGTGACCCCCTCGGTGTCGGTGATCGCCCCGCCGAACCGTTGCACCAGGGCATGGGCGTTGACCCCGATGATCTGGTCCCTGAGCCCCTCGGTGAAGCCGGTGTAGACCGACAGCACCACGATCAACGCCAGGACCCCCACGGCCACCCCGAGAATGGAGATAATGGTGATCAGCGAGATGAACTTCTGCTTGCGCTTGGCCCGCAGGTAGCGCAGGCTGACGAACCACTCGAAGGAGGCCATGGCGTGGCGGGCGCCCCGATTATTCGCCGGTTTCCGCTTTCATCTGCGGAAAGAGGATGACGTCGCGGATCGAGGGGGCATCGGTCAGCAGCATGACCAGCCGGTCGATGCCGATACCTTCGCCCGCCGCCGACGGCATGCCGTATTCCAGGGCGCGGACATAGTCGCGGTCCAAGACCGGGTGGATCTCGTCGTCCTCGCCGCGCTCGTCGATCTGCTTCTGGAAACGCTGCAACTGGTCGATGGGGTCGTTGAGTTCGGAAAAGGCGTTGGCGATCTCCCGGCCGGTGATGAACAGCTCGAAGCGGTCGGTGACCGTGGGGTCCTCCTCGTTGCGCCGGGCCAGGGGCGAGACCTCGGTGGGGTAGGAGGTGATGAAGGTGGGGTCGATCAGCTTTTCCTCGACCAGGAGCTCGAACAGCTCGGTCTTGGCCTTGCCGGGACCGGCGCCGGGCTGGAGTTCGATCCCCTTTTGCTTGGCCAGGGCCATGATCGCGTTATCGTCCTTGAGGATGGCCGGGTCGATGCCCCCGATCTTCATCAGGGACTCTTCCATGGTCAGGCGTTGCCAGGGCGGCGCCAGGTTGACCGCCAGGCCCTGGTAGGCGATGTCCATGGAGCCTGTCACTTCGTGGGCCAGCCAGGAGATCATCTCCTCGGTCAGGTCCATCAGGTCGTGGTAGGTGGCGTAGGCCTGGTAGAATTCGAGCATGGTGAATTCGGGGTTGTGGCGGGTGGACAAGCCCTCGTTGCGGAAGTTGCGGTTGATCTCGAAGACCTTCTCGAAGCCGCCCACCAACAGCCGCTTGAGGTAGAGCTCCGGGGCGATGCGCAGGTAGAGGTCCATGTCGAGCGCATTGTGATGGGTGCGGAAGGGCTTGGCCGTGGCGCCGCCGGGGACCGGCTGCATCATCGGGGTCTCGACCTCCATGAAGCCGCGGTTGCTGAGGAACTCGCGGATCAGGCGAATGATCTCCACCCGTTTCTTGAACACCTCCCGTGCCTCGGGGTTGACGATCAGGTCGAGGTAGCGCTGGCGGTAGCGGGTCTCGACATCGGTGAGGCCGTGGAATTTCTCCGGCAGGGGCCGCAGCGACTTGGTGATCATCTGCAAGCGGGTGGCCTCCAGCGACAGCTCGCCGGTCTTGGTCTTGAACAGCTTGCCCTCGATGCCGGCGATGTCGCCCACATCCCATTTCTTGAACAGGGCGTATTGCTCTTCGCCCAAGAGATCGCGGCGGGCATAGATCTGGATGCGCTCGGAGGCGTCCTGGAGGTGGAAAAAGGCGGCCTTGCCGAATTTGCGCATCGACATCACCCGGCCGGCGACCCGATAGACAATGCCGGACTCGTCGTGGCATTCCGCCGCCAACAACTGACCCTGCGGCAGGATATCCCCGATGGGGGTGGGGTTCTTGAAGGTGTTGCTGAACAGGTTGACGCCGGCCTCGGCCAGGGACTCGGCCTTTTCCCGTCGTTGGGTGAGAAGATTGCTGGTTGTTTCCATTGGGCTCTAGGTACGAGGAAAATTGATGGTGGCGCGCCTGGCCCTGGGGTGAAACTTGTGGGCCGCATCGGTGCGGGAAGAACAGACGCTGAATGACGAACAAACGGGCAAAATAGTGCGCAGCGTTATTGATGTCAAATCCTTTCAAGGAGGGCGACGGATTCGATGTGATGGGTCTGGGGGAACATGTCGACCGGGATGAGGCGGGTAAGCCGGTAGCCGCCCGGGGTGATCAGGCTGAGATCGCGGGCCAGGGTCGCCGGATCGCAGGAGATCGAGAGGATCCGTTCCGGCGCCAGTCGAGGCAGCAGGGCTGCCGCCTTGCCCAGTCCCTGGCGGGGCGGATCGAGGAGGATGCAGTCGAAGCGAGCCTTGTCGGCGACCAGGGCGTTGATCTGCTGCTCGACATCGGCGGCCAGGAAACGGGTGGTGGCCAGGCCGGCGGCACGGCTGTTCTCCTCGGCCCAGTGGATGCTGCTGCGGTTATGCTCGACGCCGGTCACCGCTGCCCCGACCAGGGCCAGGGGGATGGAAAAGTTGCCCATGCCGCAGAAGAGGTCAAGGGCGGTGAAGGGTCGCGGTTGCTGGGGGAGGCACTCGAGGGCGAGCCCGATCAGGCGAGGATTTTGCTCGCTGTTGACCTGGAAAAAGCAGCGGTGATCCCAGGAGAGCCGGTAGGTGAACTTGAGCAGGGCGAACGCCTGGGACAAAGGGGGGGGCGGCTGCGGATTCGGGGCGCGACCGGGCGTCTCCAGGATGACCTCGTCGGCCAGGGGACGCATCCGGGCAAGGAGGTCGGCCGGCAGGGGTGTCCGCAGGCCGGGGCGCGGTTGGAGCACCAGGAACACCCGGCCATCCGCCGGGCTGTGGATCAGCTCGACGGCAGCGATCCGCTCGGCCAGCCGGCCCGGCCAGCCGTCGTCGGCCAGAGCGGCGATCACCCGGTTGATCGGTTCGACCGCCAACAGGCAGCGGTCGATGGGGATCACGGTGTTGCTGGCGCCCTGGTGGAAGCCGAGCCGGCCGGACCGGTCGAGATGGAGTCGCACCCGGGAGCGGTAGCCGAAGGGCAAAGGCGAGGGCAAGGTGGAGGAAACCTGCGGCAGTTCCAGGTGAGCCCGTTCCTGGGATTCGCGCAGAATTTGGGCCTTGATGAGCAACTGGGCCGGATAGGAGGCATGCTGGAGATCGCAGCCGCCGCAGCGGCCGTAGTAGGGGCAGGGCGGCACGACCCGTTCCGGCGTCGCTTGCTCGATCCGTACCAGGCGGGCCTCCTTGAAGCCGCGGTGGGTCTTGGTTTCGCAGACCGTCACCGTCTCGCCCGGCAGCACGCCCGGCACCATGACCACCATGCCGTCGGCCAACGTGCCCAGCCCCTTGCCGCCGGCGATCACCTTTTTTATGGTCAGTGTATGTTCCATTTGCGCATTCTAACAGTTTGATGTTACTATATTCAAGATATGATTGAAAAATGTAGCTGATTAGGTGGAGAGGCTGGAGGTGGGTAGCCAACAACCTAACAGCGCGAACAAGGAAAGACGACGGTGCCCACACAGGCCAAGGCAAAAATCCTCATTGTCGATGATGAACGGGTGCACCGCTTCATGCTGCGATCGCTCTTTGCCGAGTGGGGCTGGGACGCCATTGAGGCGGACGACGGGGCCACCGCCGTGGCTGCCGTCGAGCAGGGACCCTTCGACGCCATCCTCATGGACGTGCGCATGACCACCATGGACGGCATGGAGGCCCTGAAGCGGATCCATGCCATCAACCCCGCCATCCCGGTGATCATCATGACCGCTTTCTCCTCGGTGGATTCCGCCGTGGCCGCGATCAAGCAGGGGGCGCACGATTACCTGACCAAACCGCTCGATTTCGACCGGCTGCGCACCACCCTGGAGGTGGCCATGGGCCATCGCCAGCGGGAGGTCGAATCCCTGGACATCGGTCAACCCTTCGGCGACGACGGCCGGATCATCGGCAAGTCGGCGCCGATGCAGGAGTTGTGGGAGATGATCGTCCATGTCGCCCCCACCGAGGCTACCGTCCTGATCAACGGCGAATCCGGCACCGGCAAGGAGCTGGTGGCCGCGGCCCTGCACCACAAAAGTCTCCGCCGCCAGGGGCCGCTGGTGAAGGTCAACTGCGCCGCCCTGGCCGAAACCTTGCTGGAATCCGAACTGTTCGGTCATGAGCGCGGGGCCTTTACCGGTGCCGACCGCCGTCGCGAGGGCCGCTTCGTCCAGGCCCAGGGCGGCACCCTTTTCCTCGACGAGATCGGCGAGACCTCGCCCGGCATGCAGGCCAAGCTGCTGCGGGTCTTGCAGGAGCACGAGCTGCAACGGGTCGGCGGCCAGGAGACCATCAAGGTGGATGTGCGCATCCTCTGCGCCACCAACCGCGACCTCGAGGAAGAGGTGGCGGCTGGCCGGTTCCGCGAGGACCTCTACTACCGCCTCAATGTGGTCGAACTGGAGGTGCCGCCGCTCCGTGAACGGCAGGGCGACCTCCCGTTGTTGGCCAACTATTTCCTCCGCAGTTTCGCCGAAAAGAACGGCCGGCTGGTCAGCGGCATCACCCCCGAGTGCATGGACGTGCTCAACCGCTATCCCTGGCCGGGCAATGTCCGCGAACTGGAGCACTCGATCGAACGCGGCGTGATCCTGATGCGCGGCGATTACCTCGACCTCTCCGCCCTGCCGCTGGCGATCCAGCGTTGGGCCGGAATGAATGCCCCCAAGGAGGCTGAAGAACCCTCGACCCTGAAGGAGGCGGAAAAGATGCTCATCCTCAAGACGCTGGAGGAAACCGGCGGCAACCGGAGCGAGGCGGCCCGGCGTTTGCAAATAACCCGCAAGACGCTCTTGAACAAGTTGAAAAGTTATAATATAAGCTGAGGCCGAAAAATGCCGTGGTTGCAACCGGCTGCGGCGATTGACGATAGTATGTGACCTATGCCTGGTGGCGCGATTTCCCCAACCCCTTCTCCTCGGCCGCTGAACCGAATGACTCGACCATCCGCCCTGTTGCGGGCCGCCTACGCCGTCTGCCGCTTTCTGATCCTGGAACAGGATCTGCCGGCCCTGCTCCAGGGGATCTGCGACCGGATCGCTGTCCGGGGATTGTATCCCTCGGCCCTGCTGGTGCTGTTCGACCAGGAGTCGGGCGGCATGATCACCGCTGAAACCGGCCTCGGTGAACGGATCGCCTCGATCATGGCTGCGCTGAAGGAGGGCCATCTGCCCGAGTGCGGGGCCTGGGTCCTCCAGTCGGCCTCGGATGAGGCGGTCGTCTGTGCCAACGGCACCTGCCGGTTGTGTCCCCAGTCCGGTGCATCTTCCCCTGCCCGGGCCGTGTGCGCCCCGCTCCGCTGTACTTCCAGCCTCTCCGGTTTTCTCATCCTCCAGTTGCCTCCGGCGATCGAGCCACCGCCCGAGGAGACCGCCACCATTACCGAACTGGCCGAAGCCGTGAGCCAGGCATTGCGGCAACTCTTTGTCTTCGAGGCGGTTCAATTCAGGGAGCAGGAACTGCAACGGGCGGAAGAGCGCTACGAACTGGCCCTGCACGCCTCCCAGGCCGGTCTCTGGGACTGGAATATCAAGACCGGCGAGATGTACACCAGCCCCGATCAATGGGAACTCCTTGATTATCGGAAAGGCGATAACACTGCGGGCACCTCCCGCCGCTTCATCCATCCCGAGGACCGGGAGCGGGTGCTGGCCCTGCTCAATGAACATCTTGCCGGCGCCACCGACGAATACCGGATCGAGTACCGGGTGCGGGAGCAGAGCGGTGAATGGGCCTGGTTTCTCGACCGGGGCCGGGTGGTGGAACGGGACGAAAACAAGATGCCGGTGCGGATGACCGGCACCCATCAGAATATCACCCTGCAAAAACGGCAGGAACATGCCCTGGCCGCGGTGCAGCAGCAGTTGCACGACGCGGTCGACGTGGAGCGCAACTTCCTCCAGACCGTGATCGACAGCGCCGGCGATCCGGTGATGGTCATCGATCTCGACTTCAACCTCCTCCTGATCAACCAGGCCGCGGCCCGATTGGCGCGCGGCAACGGCGAGGTCGTGGCCCTCCAGGGCCAGAAGTGCTATCATCTCTTTGGCGGCGCGAGTGGACCGTGCCAGGATCCGCGTTTTCCCTGCCCGGTGGTGGCGGTCAAAAAACAGCAACGGCCGGCCAAGCTCATGCACAACCCCTATCACGGCAACAATGTCAACAACACCTTTGAGCTCGAGGTGTCGCCGCTAAAGGACGGTCAGGGCGAACTCTACGGGATCATCGAGGTGGCGCGGGACGTCACCGACCGGCTGCGCATCGAAAAAGAACTGCGCGACAGCCAGTCGCACCTCTATCGGCTGGCGCATCACGATACCCTCACCGGCCTGCCCAACCGGCTGCTGTTCCGCGACCGGCTCACCCAGGCGATCAACAAGGCCGAACGCAACCGGACCGGCGTAGCCATCCTTTTCCTTGATCTGGATCGGTTCAAAACCATCAACGATACCCTGGGGCACGATGTCGGCGACGACCTGCTGGTCGAGGTGGCGGCGCGCTTGCAGCGGCAGTGCCGCCAGTCCGATACCGTTGCCCGGTTGGGCGGCGACGAGTTTGTCTTTGTCCTTGAGGCCGTGAGCAGCCGCAAGGATGCGGCCGTGGTCGCCGAGAAGATCATGGCGGCCCTGCACATGCCGGTTCGGATCAAGGGTCATGAACTCTCCATCACCACCAGCATCGGCATTGCCTTGTTTCCCGAGGACTCGGACGAGCTTGAAGGGGTGATCAAGTGTGCCGACACCGCTCTCTACGCGGCCAAGGATATCGGCCGCAGCAACTTCCAATTTTATCAACGGGATATTGCGCCCGACGGGCAGAGGCCGCAACTGGGCGAGCGCCAGTTTCGGGAGGCGCTGCAATCGGGAGGCTTGCGCCTGGAGTATCTGCCCCAGTTTGCCTTGCCGGACAGCCGGCTGGTTGGCCTGAAATCCCTGTTTCATTGGGATCATCCGGAAATGGGGCTGCTTCCGCCCGGTGCCTTTCTTGCCGCGGCCGATGAATGCGGCATGCTGGCCAGCCTGAGCCGATGGCAGATGGAGGAGGTCTGTGGGGATCTGCGTTCCTGGAGCCAGCAGGGGCTGGCCTGTGTACCGGTGACCCTCACCCTGACCTCCCGCCAGCTGCTGCACCCCGATTTTCTGCCCATGGTCGAGCGAGCGCTGGCCCGATATGCGATTGCGCCCGGCCTGTTGATCCTGGAGCTGCGGGAACGGACGGTTGCCAACGCCGCCACCCAGGCCCTGGATCTGCTTGCCCGGCTTGGCGGCCTCGGTCTGGGCTTGGCGGTGGACGATGTCGGCGTTGATCGTTGTTCGCTGGCCCGCCTGCAACAGGTCTCGATCCGGCGCCTGGCCATTGATCGCGAGTTGCTCGCCGCTGTGCCCCCGGACCGGGATGCGGCGGCCTTGGTGACGGCGGTCATCGCCCTGGGCCATGCCCTCGGTCTGACCGTGCTCGCCGATGGGGTCGAGCGGGAGGACCAGCTTGTTTTTCTGCGCGCCCATGGCTGTGATCAGGCCCAGGGGCCGCAGCTTGCGGCGCCGCTCTCCGGAGAAAAGGCATCAGTTCTTCTGCACCCCCCGGCACAGGGCGGTTGACGCCTCCGGTCCCCTGTGGTAAGACCCCTCCTTGTTTTTCTTTTCGCAAAGGGAATCTTTGTGCGTCAACGCTCCGGTTGATGCGACGGTCGTTCCCTTTCCCTGAACAATCAATTGAATCCTGACGAACGATTAGGAATGCGTACGGATATTTTACACATCGGCGCGGGTGAACTGAATTACGAGATCCGCAATATTGTCTGTGTCGGCGAAAAGCTCCAGAAGATGGGGGTCCAGGTCAACTGGGAGAATATCGGCGACCCCATCGCCAAGGGCGAGCAGGTCCCGGATTGGATGAAGGAGATTGTGGCTGAAGCGGTGCACGAGGACGCCACCTACGGCTACAGCCCGACCAAGGGGTTGCTGGCGGCCAGGGAATATGTGGCCGCCACCACCAACAGCCTGGGCGGGGTCCAGATCGATGCCGACGACGTCATCTTTTTCAACGGCCTGGGCGACGCGATTTCGAAGGTCTACGGATTTCTCAAGCCCACCGCCCGTATCCTTGTGCCCACCCCGAGCTACACCACCCACAGCTCGGCCGAGGCCGCCCATGCCAGCGATCAGCCGGTAACCTACATCCTCGATCCCAACCACCTCTGGTATCCGGATCTCGAGGACATCGAAAACCACATCAAGTACAACCCGGCCGTGGCCGGCATCCTGATCATCAACCCCGACAACCCCACCGGCGCGGTCTATCCGGCGGACGTGATGCGGGCGATCGTTGAGATCTGCGAGAAAAACGACCTGTTCATCATCTGCGACGAGATCTACCAGAACATGACCTACAATGGCACGGCCTCGGCGCCCCTGTGCACGGTGATCGGCAACAAGGTGCCGGCGATCTGCATGCGCGGCATCTCCAAGGAGATGCCCTGGCCGGGCAGCCGCTGCGGCTGGATCGAGACCTACAACCGCCGCCGCGATTCGATGTTCGCCACCTATGTCCAGTCGATCCTCAACGCCAAGATGCTCGAGGTCTGCTCGACCACCCTGCCGCAGACCGTCCTGCCCCGGATCAAGCAACATCCCGAGTACCAGGTGCATCTCAGGAGCCGGATCAAGCGCTACGAGCGCTATTCCAACCTGGCCTACGATATCCTTAAAAACGTCAAGGGGCTGCTGGTCAACCGCACCAACGGCGCCTTCTATATGAGCGCGGTGTTCGAGGAATGGGTGCTCAACCACCAGCAAACCTTGCCGATCGCCAACGACGAGGTGCGCGAAACCGTGGAGCGGCTGGTGTCGGGCTCCAACATCCAGCCGGACAAGCGCTTTGTCTATTACCTGCTGGCCGCCACCGGTATTTGCGTGGTGCCGCTCTCCTCCTTTGCCACCGAGCTCCAGGGGTTCCGCATCACCCTCTTGGAGAAGAACGAGGAAGACTTCGTCAAGATCTTCAAAACCATCGCCAGCAGCATCAAACGCTACGTCAATTCGCATCAAACCTGTGCCCATTGCGGGTGATGCGATCTCTTTGCGGAGCTGTTGCCGCCCCGGTCACCGTAACGGTGATCGGGGCTGTTTTTTGTGGCGCCCCTTTTGTTTCCGCGCGTTTTTCCTCGAATTTTTTGCGGTGTTTTCCCCGGTAATTCCCCGGGGCCTTCCCTTGACACTGGTTTTTGCCATACTTATTGTTCGCACCAGATTTGACCGGCCCGGACGCAAACATCCCGTGGAGTTCGGGCTCCAGTGAGGGGATGAGCACGCCAACACAAGCACAAGGAGAGCGTAGGTGGCAGAAGAGGCAAAAGAACAGGAACTTGTCGGCGAACAGCATGCCGCGGAGGTTGCCGAAGACCAGGGTGATGGGGTGGTTGTTGCGGAGGCTTGCGAAAACCAGGAGACCGAAGCGGACGCCTTGCAGCGGGAGCTGGCAGAGACCCGCGATCAACTGATGCGGATTGCCGCTGAGTTCGACAATTTCAGGAAGCGGATGGAGCGGGAAAAGAGCAAGCTGCTCAAATACGCCGGTGAGAACATTCTCCGCGACCTGCTGACCACTTTGGATAACCTTGACCGGGCTGTCGAGCAGGGCAACGCCGCTGCCGAAGACGACAGCAAGAAGTTGCAGTCCATGCTGCAAGGGGTTGAGTTGACCAGAAAAGGGCTGGTGGCCACCCTGGAACGGTATGGGGTGGAGCCGCTGCAAGCCGTTGGCCTGGCCTTTAATCCGGACGAGCACGACGCCCTGACCATGGAGGCCAGCGCCGAGGTCCCCGCCAATCATGTCCTGCGGGAGTTCGCCCGTGGCTACCGCTTCAAGGATCGGGTGTTGCGGCACGCCCAGGTGGTGGTTTCCAGCGGACCGGAAAAAGCGGCTTGACAGCGCCCGGTTCGGCCACACAGTAGCAAAAAAACAGACATCAGTAGCGATTGATCAGGCTTGCGAGCCGAGTATAAATACAGGAGAGACAGGAGACTGGAATCATGGGAAAAATAATAGGAATAGATTTGGGGACCACCAACTCGTGCGTGGCCATCATGGAAGGCGGTGACCCCAAGGTCATTGAAAATACCGAGGGCAACCGGACCACGCCGTCGATCGTCGCTTTTTCCGACAGCGGCGAACGGCTGGTCGGCCAGATTGCCAAGCGGCAGGCGGTCACCAATCCCACCCGGACCCTGTTTGCGATTAAACGGTTGATCGGTCGTAAGTTTACAGACCCGGAGGTCAAGAAATCGATCGGCGTCAGCCCCTTTGCCATCGTTGAAGGCCCCGGCGGCGACGCCGTGGTCGAGGTGGGGGGCAAGACCTACACCGCTGCCGAGATTTCGGCCATGATCCTCGGCAAGATGAAGCAGACCGCCGAAGAGTACCTGGGCGAAACGGTCACCGATGCCGTGGTCACGGTTCCCGCCTATTTCAACGACGCCCAGCGCCAGGCCACCAAGGATGCGGGCAAGATCGCCGGCCTCAACGTCCTCCGGATCATCAACGAGCCGACCGCCGCCTCCCTGGCCTATGGCCTCGACAAGAAGGGCGAGGAAAAGATCGCGGTCTTCGACCTCGGCGGCGGCACCTTTGACGTCTCCATCCTCGAGATCGGCGACGGCGTCTTTGAGGTCAAGTCGACCAACGGCGACACCTTCCTCGGCGGCGAGGATTTCGACATGCGCATCGTCAACTGGCTGGCCGACGAGTTCAGGCGCGACCAGGGCGTTGATCTGCGCAACGACAAGATGGCCCTGCAGCGGCTGAAGGAAGAGGCGGAGAAGGCCAAGAAAGAGCTGTCCACAGCCATGGAAACCGACATCAACCTGCCGTTCATCACCGCCGACGCCACCGGGCCCAAGCATCTCAACGTCAAGCTGAGTCGGGCCAAACTGGAGAGTCTGGTCGACGACCTGATCGACCGCTGCGAAGGTCCCTGCCGCACCGCGCTCAAGGATGCGGGCCTCAATCCGGCCGACATCGACGAGGTCATCCTGGTCGGCGGCATGACCCGCATGCCCAAGGTGCAGGACAAGGTCAAGGCCATCTTTGGCAAGGACCCGCACAAGGGCGTCAATCCCGACGAGGTGGTGGCCGTCGGCGCGGCCATCCAGGGCGGCGTGCTCAAGGGCGACGTCAAGGACGTGCTCCTGCTCGACGTCACCCCGTTGTCCCTGGGCATTGAGACCCTGGGCGGGGTCATGACCAAGCTGATCGAGAAGAACACCACCGTGCCGACCAAGAAGAGCCAGGTCTTCTCCACCGCGGCCGACAACCAGCCGGCGGTCTCCATTCACGTGCTCCAGGGCGAGCGCGAGATGGCGCAAAACAACAAGACCATCGGCCGGTTTGAACTGGCCGATATCCCGCCGGCACCGCGCGGCGTGCCCCAGATCGAGGTCACCTTTGATCTCGACGCCAACGGCATTCTCCATGTCTCCGCCAAGGATCTGGGTACTCACAAGGAGCAGTCGATCCGGATCACCGCCTCTTCCGGCCTCTCCGAGGCCGAGATCGAGCGGATGAAGAAGGACGCCGAGCTGCACGCCGAGGAGGACAAGAAGCGCAAGGAGTTGGTCGAGGCCCGCAACAACGCCGACTCCATGATCCACATGACCACCAAGAGCCTGAAGGAACTGGGCGACAAGGTGGATGCAACCACCAAGGCCAATGTGGAGAAGGAGATCGAGAACCTGAAGAAGGCGATGGAGGGCGAGGATGCTGCGGCCATCAAGAGCGCCACCGATGCCCTGACCCAGGCCTCGCACAAGCTGGCCGAGCTGATGTATGCCCAGGCCAAGGGCCAGCAGGGTGGCGGTGATGCCGGTGGCGGCGCGGCCGGAGCAGGGGCTGCCGGCGGCAAACGCGGCAAGGACGACGACGATGTTGTCGATGCCGATTTCGAAGAAGTAAAATAACCGATTTGACCCGCCTGACGCGGGGCAGGGGGAGTTTGGGGAGCGCGGTCCATTCCGTGCTCCCCTTTTTTTGGCATTTGCGCTATAACGCTGCGGTCATATTGTTCAACACGTTTATTTCAGCACGGGAACCCCATGAAACGAATACTCTCAGGCATCCAACCTTCGGGAAAACTCCATATCGGTAACTATTTCGGCATGATGCAGCCGATGATCCGCCACATGGAGTCGGCGGATCTCTATGTGTTCATCGTTGATCTCCATGCCCTGACCTCGGTGCAGGATCGGGACCGGCTCCGCCAGGGCACCCTGGAGGCGGCGGCCGATTTCCTGGCCCTGGGCCTGGACCCGGACCGGTGTACCTTCTGGGTGCAGTCGGATGTGCCGGAGGTCTGCGAGCTGACCTGGATGCTGTCCGTCCTCACCCCCATGGGGCTTCTGGAGCGGTGCCATGCCTATAAAGACAAGGTGGCCAAGAACATTCCGGCCAGTCACGGCCTCTTCTCCTATCCGGTGCTGATGGCCGCCGACATCCTGCTTTATCAGTCGCAGGTGGTGCCGGTGGGCAAGGATCAGAAGCAGCATGTGGAGGTGGCCCGGGACATCGCCATCCGTTTCAATAACACCTATGGCGAGACCTTCGTCATCCCGGAACCGGAGATCAACGAGACCACGGCCATTGTTCCCGGTTTGGACGGCCAGAAGATGTCCAAATCCTACGACAACACCATCCCCATTTTTCTGGATGAAAAAGCCCTGCGCAAGCGGGTGATGGCCATCCAGACCGACGCCACCCCGGTCGAGGCGCCCAAGAATCCGGACACGTGCAACCTCTACACCCTGCTCAAGCTGTTCGCGCCACCGGAGAAGATGCGCGAGGTACATGATCTGTATGTCAATGGCGGGGCGGCCTATGGCTATCTCAAGCAGGACCTGTTCGAACTGATCAACGACTATTTTGCCGCGGCGCGGGCACGCAAGAAAGAGCTGCTCGACAATTCCGATTATCTCCGGCAGATTCTGGTCAAGGGGGCGGAAAAGGCCCGGGCCAAGGCATCGGTCACCCTGGAGCTGGCGCGGGACCGGATGGGGTTGAAATATTGAGAGGTGGTTCGAAGGCTGTAGACTGTCAGGTGGTTCGTGGCGGGGCGGCCGTTGTTGCTGTCCGCCTAAACCGCTACCACCTGAACATCGCAATAAAAAAGGCGGGGGACATGTCCCCGCCTTTTTTTGTTGCTCGGATGGCGGAAAAACTAGAAACTCACTAACTCGACGTCAAACACCAGCCAGGCGTTGGGCGGGATGACCCCTCCCGCGCCCCGCTCGCCGTAGGCCAGTTCGGGCGGGATGATCAGGGTCCGTTTCTCGCCCTTGGTCATCTGGCCGAGGGCCTCGTCCCAGCCGCGAATCACCCGACCGGTCCCCACCGGAAAGGCAATGGGCTCGCCCCGGTCATAGGAACTGTCGAACTTGCGGTTGCCGAGCAGCAGGCGGCCGGTATAAGTGGGCCTTGATCGTCGTGCCGGCGGCAGGCGCCTTGCCTTCCCTTCCCCTTTCTGCTCCACCTGGGAATAGAGGCCGGAGTCGCTGCGCACCGCCTTGGGCCACTGTTCCTTGATCATCTTCTTGATTTTTTCCTGCAATGAGTACGGCAACTCCGCAACCAAATCCGGAATGAAGCGCGACTGCTCTTTGGTGGCAATCCATCAGGAAAACGCCACCGAATGATTCGGCGACAAAGGAACAGGAAGAAAGATGCAATTTTCGGCTTTCTCTTTAAGGCAACGGAAAGTAGCCTTTCGTATTCCAAGAGATGCGAACAGACTCTTACCGTTTTGGGGACAAGAAATCTGGATCCGGAAAAACGGATATTTTCCGAAATTCCGGTCCGAAAAAGCGGAATTTCTTTCTGCTGTTAAATATAAAAAAATCTGAAAACCATTGTGCCACAATACATTTATTGCATTATCAACGTGTAGGAAAAAAGGTATTTTTTTTGCAAGAATATTCCTGGACGTCAATGGTAACCCAACATCAAACCTACAGTTTTCAACCTGAAAAAACAGCAGAAGTGAACAATTGGTAGCCTCGTAAAAAACCCAAAAAAACGGGAGCCCCGTATCGAAAAAACAGTATGTTGCGAATCGGGGAGCGTCGTTCTCGCGACTTTTTACGAGAACGACAAAAATTTACAAAAAAATATCGGTGCTACACCTGTTGTGTTGTTGTGTTGATAGCTTAGCTGCGCAAACATCAGAATAAAACGTAAAGGGGGAAGAGTCATGACCGATTTTAAACGTAGCATCACTTTTGAGATTCCAGGATCAAAGAAATCCCCGGCAGTAGATGTTACGGTTGTGGAAGTCGAAGGGGCTCTTGAATTCGTGGTGACTGTTCAAAGCACGAAGAATCTCACTGCTGACTTGCGTGGGTTGTTCTTTGATTTCAATTCGGTAGAGAAACTGGCTGGGTTGGCCTATGAAGGCAGCGACGTGACCGGATTCGAGACCTTAAGTGTTATCGATATGGGGAACGGCGCTAACATGCAGGGAGCCGCCTCGCCATTTGATGTAGGACTTGCTTTTGGAACTGCAGGCATCGGTCACGATAGTGTTCATTCAACTATATTCACCTTGTCGAATGACACTTGCGACTTGACCCTTGACGATATTGCCAATGTTCAATTTGGTGCGCGAACGACGAGCCAAGGAGGAAAATTAGTTGTCACTGCTCCGGCAGCACCTGATGCAGTTGATGACGCATACACAATGTTCGAGGATGGACAGGCGGGGTTGAGTTTCCCTTCGAGTTCCTCCTTTGGTCAAATCTTTGAGGTTCTTTCCAATGATACGGATGCTGACGGGGATGCTCTGACCATTACAGCGATTAAAGGCGCAGAGCATGGCACGGTCCGGATCGTCGATGGTGCGGATGCGGATACTATTGCCGGGGATGCGATCCTCTATACGCCCCATGAGGACTACAGCGGTTCAGACAGTTTCATGTACAGCGTTTCGGATAATAATGGTGGTACTGATTTTGCCACGACGAATGTCCTAGTAACCGCTGTTGCCGATGTCCCGGCGTTAACCTATGAGGTTCTTGATGGGCCGGAAACTAATCAGTTAATCATGAGGGTGACCGCAACCCAGACTGACGCGGACGGCTCCGAGTTTATCGACAATATCGCTCTCTCTGGAATGCCCTTTTCTGTTTACGCCGATGCAGCTATTTATGATCCTGCCGATCAGCCGGATCGGATCGTCAAAGATTTTCTCCTCACTCTTCCCGCCGGACAAGATACCAATTTTGATCTTGGCATTACCGCGGTTTCCAAGGAAGAGTCCAATGGCGACACGGAATCGGCCTCGGTGACAGTTCCCGTCCGGCTGGACTACAATGCCAACGCATACGATCTTACCTTCGTTGCCGAGGACCAAAGTATTTGGAGCACTGGATCGGAAGCTAAGTTTACCGATGATCGCTTTATCGGGATTGATAAAAGTTGGGATGAATCCGGAGGGTGGGCCTTTTTTTATGGGGGCAGTTCTGGTCACCTGAAGTCCGGTTTCCAGTCGACACTTGAGTTGACGGCTGGCGGCATTGATGCGTCGGTTCCGTACGACATTTCGGTCGAAACTAATTACAATAAAACGACTGATGTGCTGCAGATCAGCAGTTCAGCTGCTATTTCAAATGGGGCGTATTTTTCCACAGAAGGTCCAGGAGGAAGTTATAACCTCGATTTTATCTTTGACTTCTATTTAAATGCATATGGCGGACTCGATCTATGGGATTATTATGAAATTATCAATTTTAGCTTGGGACCATCGGAAAACGAATATAATATATTAAATATTGACTCTAGTGACCTGTCCTATGAGGTCCCCCTTGACTTCGGTCTTTCGTTGGAATTTTCCTGGCCGGATATCAGTACAATTAGCAATCCTTCAGCCGGTAATGTCTTTGCCTCAGAAGGAGAGAGTAATAATTTTTTTCAGGTTACAGTTGATGTAGATGATCTAATCTTTGCAGTAGCAAGTGCGATAGCTGGAGTTGAGATTCCGAATCCATTTGATCAATATGGTTTTGACTGGGGGTTCCTGTGGGCTAGTGTGGAACTGCTTGATGTGGATTTATGGGCGGGGCTTAATTTCGCTCAGGATTTCACTATGACCGTTGAAGGCCTGCCCGGCATAATAACTTACGAGGATGGAACATCGTCGGTCTTTACCTTTGGGCAAGATATAGTCCTGGCTGACGCGTCAACTTATGATCAGAATTTAGACGGTGAAATAGATTTCAGCGTCGCTCTTGATCCTGATGTGCTCCTGAACAACGATACCGATTTAGGTTTAAACTTAGGTTATCTCTTTAAAGTTCTAGAAGTTAGTGGTGGTTACGATGTTTGGATCGATTCTGACAGTTTCGCGTGGACCGCTTATTCTACGACAGATAACACCACTATCCCCTTGATCGGTGTTTATGATGAGACTTTTGACCTGAATTTCGCGTCGCAGGAAATAGGGTTTACCGCCTAAGTTTTAGTTTCTTCTGAATCAAACTAAAACCAACCGTATGGCGCGTTGGTCAAACACAAGAGCCCCGTCTTCCCTGGCAGGAAGCGGGGCTCTTGTGTCTTGTTGTTTGGGAAATGGGCAATCGAGCCGTCTGCAGTAATTTTAGGCCGTTTGACCTCATCAGAAGCTGACCAACTCGACGTCAAACACCAGCCAGGCATTGGGCGGGATGACGCCGCCTGCGCCCCGCTCGCCGTAGGCCAGTTCGGGCGGGATGATCAGGGTCCGTTTTTCGCCCTTGGTCATCTGGCCGAGGGCCTCGTCCCAGCCGCGAATCACCCGGCCGGTCCCCACCGGAAAGGCAATGGGCTCGCCCCGGTCATAGGAACTGTCGAACTTGCGGTTGCCGAGCAGCAGGCGGCCGGTATAGTGGGCCTTGATCATCGTGCCGGCGGCAGGCGCTTTGCCTTCCCCTTTCTGCTCCACCTGGGAATAGAGGCCGGAGTCGCTGCGCACCGCCTTGGGCCACTGTTCCTTGATCATCTTTTTGATTTTTTCCTGCTGCGCCTTGAGCGCCTCGGTCTCGCGCTCCTTGATCGCGGCCAGGGCGGCGGTAAAGGCGGCCTGATCGGTCTTGAAGGCTTCCGCTTCCTTGCCGACTCGGATGATGGTGATTTCTTTGATGGCATCACCCTTGTCGATCTTGTTGACCACCTCCTGGCCTTCCACAACCCGGCCGAAGACCGTGTGTTTGTCGTCCAGATGGGGGGTGGCGACATGGGTGATGAAGAACTGGCTGCCGTTGGTGCCGGGGCCGGCATTGGCCATGGAGAGGACGCCGGGACCGTCATGACGCAGACTCGGGTCGAATTCGTCGGGGAAGGTGTAGCCGGGGCCGCCGGTGCCGGTACCCAGGGGGCAACCGCCCTGGATCATGAAGTTGGCGATCACCCGGTGGAAGGTCAGGCTGTTGTAGAACGGGATGCCGGTGGGTTTGCTGCTGCCGCCCAGATGGAGGCGACCTTCCGCCAGACCGGCGAAATTGATGACTGTCAGCGGTGTCTTATTGTAAAAGAGCCTGAGCAGGATATCGCCCTTGGCGGTGGTAATTTTAGCATACAGTCCGTCTTTCATTTTTTTTTCCTCGGCAGAAGATGCGGGTTGTCCGGAACAAAAGAGCAGCACGGGCAGGAGCAGGCAGAGAAGCAATCTGTTCATCAAAGATCTCCGGCGATACCTTGTGTTTTCCGGGGCGAGAGGCTCTCGGCCGGTCGTCGCGGCGGAGAACCCTGAGGGTCATCATCGGCCTGCTTACAAAGCCGATGGCTCCTTGTCAATGAAAATGAAGATGGCAAAAAGGGGGTGCGGGCGCAGTGTCAGGAAAGGCGGGGGCCGGTTCAGAGGCGAAGCCGGCAGTGGAGCAGCACTGAGGTCAGCAGCGCCAGGGCGAGCAGGGAGATGGCCATTCCTCCGGCCAGGGTGGTGTAGCCGCTGACCAGCATCTCGCCGCCGAGCAGGGTTCCGGCGGCCTGGCCGAGATAGACCACCGAGGTGTTCATCGAGGTCGAGGCCGAGGCCGCGACCGGGTCGGCCTCGATCAATCGGGCCTGCTGCGCGGCGATCGCCGGGCTCGTGCCCATTCCCCAGATAAAGAGGATCGCGCCGGTCAGGGAAAGGGGGGCGGTTTGACTGGTCCACAGGAGCAGGCCCAGGAGGATGACCCCGAGGAAGGTGCTGACGGTTGCGCGGACGCCCAGCAGGCCGACCGCCCGGGTGGCGGTCATGGTGCCCAGGATGCTGGCGCATCCGTATACTGCCAGGAGGATGGCGGTGGTGGGCGGGTCGGTGGCCAGTCGGGTTTTGAGGTCAACGACAATATAAGGATATTTGATGTATTGGCCGGCGATGGCAAGGCACGAGATGGAGAGGATAGCCCAAATTTTCCCGGAGGTCAGGACCTTCCGCCATGCGGCCACGGACAGGCGATGGGCCTGCAATCCGGGCGGCAGGGTGGTGAAAACGGCGATGGCGGCCAGGGCACAGGCTGCACCGAGGAGACCATAGGCCAGCTTCCAGCCCGCCAGCGAGCCGATCAGGTTGACCAGCGGGATGCCGATGGCCGAGGCCAGGGACCAGCCGAGAAAGATAAAGGTGATGGCGCTGGCCCGTTGTTCGGGTGGGATGAACAGGGGGAGGGCGCTGGCGGCCTGCGGGGTGAAGCAGGCGACGGCCGGGATCATGATCAGGCGGATGGCGAGCAGGGCGCGGAAATCGGAGGCCAGTGCCGAACAGAAATGGCCGAGGGCAAAGAGCACCAGGGCGCCGACCAACAGGCGGCGGCGTTCCAGGGTGTTGAGGAGGAAGGCCAGGAGCGGGGCCTCGATACAGAGAGCGCCGCCGCCGTAGGCGATGAGCGTGCCGACGGTCGCCGCATCGACGCTGAAGGCCAGGCTCAGATCGTTGATCAGGCCCGCCGGAGCCAGCACACCCGTGCCAATGACGAAGTTGCCGGCCAGAAGCGCCCAGAGGGTCGGGGTGTGAGGACGGTGCATGATCAAGCTCGGGTAAAAGGGGGCACCCCTCGCAGGGCTGTTGACAAACCAGGCCGGATCTCCGGCTGGCGCCGATGGTCGACAATAGGGCGTCGCTCTGTTTGTTGCAACAGTTATCGGGAGCTATCGTTTCCTCCTCCACCGGCCCTGCATTTTGTCGCCGCATTGCCGGTAAACGGGGTTGACTGAATGAGGGGTTCCCGGTTATATAAATAGATTTTTTTGCAGATAACAAACCAATCTACGGAGGGGCGAAGGGGCAGTGCTGCACCGATTGTACAGCGGTCTGGGGGCAGGCGCATATCCCCTGCTCCTGCTTCTTCGACCCCTAGTTGAGGCCGTCGGCGGCAGATTCGCCTACGGATTTTCCCAGCGGCTGGGCCGTTATCCCGATCAAGGACGTGCGGACCGATCCGACTGTCGGACCCTCTGGCTGCACGCCTCTTCGGTGGGGGAGGTGCAGGCGGCCCTTGTCCTTGTTGCCGAACTGCTCCGTACGATCAATGCGTTGAGGGTCGTGGTCACCACGACCACCGAGCAGGGGCATCGGCTTGCCACAAGCAGGATGCCGGCAACCGTTACCTGCCTGATGGCCCCACTTGATCTGCCGCAAGCGGTGCGGGGCGCCCTGCGGGCGTTGCGGCCGGATTGCTATCTGTGCCTTGAGACCGAACTCTGGCCGGTCATGCTCTCCGAGGTACAGCGGGCTCAAATTCCCATGCTCTTGCTCAATGGCCGCCTTTCCCAGCGATCGTTCGACCGCTATCGGCATATCCGCGGCTACATGGTCTCGCTGCTGGACGGCTTCCGGTATGTGGCGGTCATCGGCGACGCGGACGGGCAACGGTACGCGGCCCTTGGCGTACCGGTGTCTCGCCTCCGGGTTTGTGGCAACCTGAAATACGACATGCCGGCAACATCACCGGACAAGGTCCGGGCGGTCAGCCGGCAGCGGCTCGGGGTGACCGGCGAACGGGTGTTTCTTTGCGGTTCGACCCATGAAGGGGAAGAGGCGCAGCTTTTGGGCGTCTTCCGGGCGCTGGCGGCACGGGGCCCGACGGTCTGGGTGATCGCCCCCCGGCATCTTGAACGGTTGCCGGCGGTGGAGGCCATGTTGCTTCAAGCCCGGGTGCCGTTCGACCGCTTCTCCCGGCTGGCGGAAAAGGGCCGGCAAACCGAGGTGATCGTCGTCGACAGCATGGGCGATCTGGCCGACCTGTACGCCGGCGGCGATGACATCTTCTGCGGTGGCAGCCTGGTGGACCGGGGCGGGCACAATATCGTCGAGGCGGCCCGCTGGGGCCGAGCCGTCTATTTCGGTCCTCATATGAAAGATTTCCACGATGCGGCCGAGCTGCTCATCCAGGCGGGCGGAGGATTCCAGGTCGCCGACGCCGGTGCCTTGACCGATCTGATATTGTCTCATGTGGACCATCCGGACCGGTACGCCCTTGCCTGCACCCGCGCTGCCGAAATGGCGGCCCGGCAGCGGGGGGCGGTCTCCAGACAGGCGGATATCGTGCGTCAGGTGCTGGCCGCTTGATGCGAGGCCGCCGAGTTTTTTTCTGCTGTCGATTGGCGTCTCCCGCGGTCATGCTTATTGTGACGACCAGCACAACGGCCTTATTTCGGGAGCCCGCCCGTTGTCCCGCGTGAAGGTCAAAAACCCTCTGTATTTCCAGGATAATTGAAAGATGAAAGCATTAATCGGACTTGAAGACGGCACGGTGATGACCGCCCGATCCTTTACCGGACCGGGCGAGGCCGTGGGCGAAATTGTGTTCAACACCAGCATGAGCGGCTATCAGGAGGTGTTGACCGATCCCTCCTACACCGGCCAACTGGTGACCATGACCTACCCCCTGATCGGCAACTACGGCGTCAATCCGGAGGACATGGAGTCGGCGGGGGTCCACCCCCGGGCCTTTCTCGTCCGCGAATATCAGGATCGGCCGAGCAATTACCGGGCGACCGGGACCCTTGCCGATTTTCTCAAGCAGTACAGGGTCCTGGGGGTAGAAGGGCTCGACACCCGAATGTTGACCCGGAAGATCCGGACCACCGGCGCCATGCAGGCCTTGGTCACCACCGAGGACCTAGACCCGGTATCCGTGGTCCGGCGCGCCCGTGAGTGGCCGGGACTGGTCGGCCGCGACATGGTCGAGCGGGTGGCTTGCGTCGCCAGCTACCGCTGGGAGGACAACACCCTGGTGACGGCAAGCGGCTTTGCCGAAGGCGCCGGATTCAAGGTGATTGCCTTCGATTGCGGCATCAAATACAATCAGTTGCGCGTGCTGACCCGCAAGGGCTGCCGGGTGCTGGTGGTGCCCGCCACCACCTCGGCGGAAGAGGTGTTGGCCCTCCGGCCGGACGGCGTCTTTCTCTCCAACGGTCCCGGCGACCCGGCCGGGGTGCGGGGCGTGGTCGGCAATATCCAGAAAATGCTCGGCAAGCTGCCGATCTTCGGCATCTGCCTCGGCCACCAGATGCTGGGCCTGGCCTACGGCGGCACCACCTACAAGCTCAAGTTCGGCCACCGGGGCGGCAACCAGCCGGTCAAGAACCTGATCACCGGCAAGGTGGAGATCACCTCGCAGAACCACGGTTTTTGCGTCGATCCGGCCAGCCTGCCGGGCAGCGTCGAAGTCACCCACATCAATCTCAACGACGGCAGCCTGGAGGGCATGCGCCACCGGGAGTGGCCGGTCTTTTCGGTCCAGTACCACCCTGAACACGCCCCCGGTCCCCACGATGCCGAATATCTTTTTGACCAGTTCGTTCAACTGATGCAGCAGGCGAGCTGAACGCTCGGCGGAAAAGGAAGAAACAAGATGCCTAAACGCACGGATATACATAAGATACTTATCATCGGCTCTGGGCCGATCATCATCAGCCAGGCCTGCGAGTTCGACTATTCCGGGGCCCAGGCGGTCAAAGCCCTCAAGGAAGAGGGCTACGAGGTGGTGCTGATCAACTCCAACCCGGCCACCATCATGACCGATCCCGGCCTGGCCGACCGCACCTACATCGAGCCGATCACCCCGGAGTGCGTGGCCAAGGTGATCGAACGGGAGCGCCCCGACGCCCTCCTGCCCACCCTGGGCGGCCAGACCGGCCTCAACACCGCGATCAAGGTCGCCGAATTGGGCGTGCTCGAAAAATACGGGGTGGAGCTCCTGGCGGCCAACATCGAGGTCATCCGCAAGGCGGAAGGGCGGGAGGAATTCCGCGACGCCATGCGCAAGATCGGGCTCAAGGTGCCGGAGTCGGCCATTGTCCACACCATCGACGAGGCCATGGAGGCCGGCGAGCGGATCGGCTTTCCGATCATCGTCCGCCCGAGCTTCACCCTGGGCGGCACCGGCGGCGGCGTGGCCTACAACCGGGCCGAACTCAACAAGCTGGCCAGCTCAGGCATCGATCTGTCGATGACCAACGAGGTCATGCTCGAACGCTCCCTGCTCGGCTGGAAGGAGTTCGAGCTCGAGGTGATGCGGGACAAGAACGACAACGTGGTCATCATCTGCTCGATCGAGAACGTCGACGCCATGGGCGTGCACACCGGCGACTCGATCACCGTGGCCCCGGCCCAGACCCTGACCGACCGCGAGTACCAGGAGATGCGCGACGCGGCCATCGCCATCATCCGGGAGATCGGGGTGGAGACCGGCGGCTCCAATGTCCAGTTCGCGGTCAACCCGGCGGACGGTGAGCTGATGGTGATCGAGATGAATCCGCGGGTGTCGCGCTCCTCGGCCCTGGCCTCCAAGGCCACCGGCTTTCCCATCGCCAAGATCGCCGCCAAGCTGGCGGTGGGCTACACCCTGGACGAGATCAAGAACGACATTACCCGCGAGACCTACGCCTCCTTCGAGCCGACCATCGACTACTGCGTGGTCAAGATCCCGCGCTGGACGTTTGAAAAATTTCCCGAGACCGAGGATATCCTCACCACGGCCATGAAGTCGGTGGGCGAGACCATGGCCATCGGCCGCACCTTCAAGGAGGCCTTCCAGAAGGGGATGCGGTCCTTGGAGGTCGGGCGGATGGGCTTTGGCTTCGACGGCAAGGAAGACATGAGCGCGCTCCATCAGGACGACCTCGAACAGGGTCTCAACCGGCCCAACTCCAAGCGGATCAGCCATATCTTCGAAGCCCTGCACCGGGGGATGGCCATCGAGCGCATTTACGAACTCAGTCAGATCGACCCCTGGTTCCTGCACAACTTCAAGCAGCTGGTTGATAAGGGCGAGGAGATCCGCGGCCGCGGTTTTGCCGGCCTGGATCGGGACTATCTCTACGAGGTCAAGCAGTACGGCTTCTCTGATGTCCAACTGGCCACCCTGACCGGGACCTCGGAGGACGACATCCGCAACCGGCGCCTGGAGCTCGGCCTGGAGCCGGCCTACAAGCTGGTGGACACCTGCGCCGCCGAGTTCGAGTCCTACACCCCCTACTACTATTCCACCTATGAGCAGGAGGACGAATCCCGGCGGAGCGACCGCAAGAAGATCATGATCCTCGGCGGCGGCCCCAACCGGATCGGCCAGGGTATCGAGTTCGACTACTGCTGCGTCCATGCCTCCTTTGCCCTGCGCGAGATCGGCGTCGAGTCGATCATGGTCAACTCCAACCCGGAGACCGTTTCCACCGACTACGACACCTCGGACAAGCTCTACTTCGAGCCCCTGACCCGCGAGGATGTGCTCAATATCATCGAGCGGGAGCGGCCGGACGGGGTCATCGTCCAGTTCGGCGGCCAGACCCCGCTCAACCTGGCGGTACCGTTGGCCAGGAAGGGCGTGCCCATCATCGGCACCTCGCCGGACGCCATCGACCGGGCCGAGGACCGCAAGCGGTTCCAGCAATTTTTGCAGAAACTGGGGCTCAGGCAGCCGGCCAACGGCACCGCCCACACCCTGGAGGAGGCCCTGGCCGTGGCCGCCGAGATCGGGTACCCGGTGGTGATGCGGCCCTCCTACGTCCTCGGCGGCCGCGACATGCGCATCGTCTACAACGAGCAGGGCATCCGTAGCTTCATGGCCATCCCCGGCATGAGCGGCGGCGAGCACCCGGTGCTCCTGGACCAGTTTCTCAAAGATGCCATCGAGGTCGATGTCGACGCCATCTGTGACGGCAAGCAGACGGTGATCGGCGGCATCATGGAGCATATCGAGGAGGCGGGCATCCATTCCGGCGATTCCGCCTGTGTCCTGCCGCCCCATACCCTGTCGCCGGCGATGATTGCCGAGATCACCGCGGCCACCAAGGCCATGGCCAAGGAGCTGGGGGTGATCGGTCTGATGAATGTCCAGTTCGCGGTCCAGGGGCAGACGTTGTATGTGCTGGAGGTCAATCCCCGGGCCTCGCGGACCGTGCCCTTTGTCTCCAAGGCCAGCGGGGTGCCGCTGGCCAAGATCGCCACCAAGGTGATGCTGGGGATGAGCCTGGACGAACTCGGCTTTACCAAGGAAAAGGTGTTGCCTCACTGGGCGGTCAAGGAGGCGGTTTTTCCCTTCGATCGGTTCGCGAATGTCGACACCCTGTTGGGGCCGGAGATGAAATCCACCGGCGAGGTCATGGGCATCGACGACGATCTCGGCCTGGCCCTGGCCAAGTCGCAGATGGCCTCCAGCTCACAGTTGCCGCAGAGCGGCACGGTGTTTGTCAGCGTCCGCCACGGCGACAAGGATGCAGTGGTGCCGGTGGCTAGAAAGCTCGAAGAACTGGGGTACGCCATCCTGGCCACCCGGGGCACGGCCGCCCGGCTCAAGGAGAGCGGCATTGCCTGCACCGAGGTCAACAAGATCTCCCAGGGGCGGCCCCACATCCTCGACAAGATTCAGGACGGCCAGGTGCAGTGGATTCTCAACACCTCGGCCGGGAACCGGACCACTGAGGACTCCTATATCATCCGTCGGGCGGCGCTCGATTACCATATCCCCTACACCACCACCATCACTGGTGGTTTGGCCATGACCCGAGCCATGGAGTCGATGCTCCACAAGGAGGTGGGGGTCAAGACCATTCAGGAATTCGCAAAGTTCATTGACTGAAGGGAAATCGATGTTAGAGTTAATTATCCAATTGAAAAAGAAGGGATAAGCGGCCTTGGGGGCCGCCGGATTTTCCTGAAGACGATCGTGGGAGACTTTTTTTGAATACCTTTTATAAAAATCTCAGTATGTGGCTGGTCATCGGCCTAACGATGATTCTGCTGTTCCAACTGTTCAACAAGCCGCAGAGCCAGAGCAATTCGATTACCTACAGCGAGTTCTGGTCCAATGTGGAAAAAGGGGCTGTCAACAAGGTCAGTATTCAGGGGGGGGAAATTACCGGCATCGGTAAGGATGGGCGGCCCTTCAAGACCATCGCCCCCGACGACGCCGGACTGATTCCCATGCTGCGGGAATCGGATGTCGATATCTCGGTGAAAAAACCCGAGGAAACGCCCTGGTATCTGACCATTTTCATCTCCTGGTTCCCGATGTTGCTGTTGATCGGCGTGTGGATCTTTTTCATGCGGCAGATGCAGATGGGCGGCAAGGGCGGCGCTTTGTCCTTTGGCAAGACCAGGGCCAAGTTGCAGGCCGAGGGCGAGGTCAAGGTCACCTTTAAGGATGTGGCCGGGATCGACGAGGCCAAGGCGGAACTAGAGGAGATCATCGATTTTCTCCGCGATCCCCAGAAGTTCACCAAGCTCGGCGGCCGCATCCCCAAGGGCGTGTTGCTGGCCGGCTCCCCCGGCACCGGCAAGACCCTTTTGGCCCGGGCCATCGCCGGCGAGGCCGGGGTGCCCTTTTTCACCATCTCCGGCTCCGATTTTGTCGAGATGTTCGTCGGCGTCGGCGCCTCGCGGGTGCGCGACCTGTTCAGCCAAGGCAAGAAGAACGCCCCCTGCATCATCTTCATTGACGAGATCGACGCGGTCGGACGGCATCGTGGCGCCGGACTCGGCGGCGGCCACGACGAGCGCGAACAGACCCTCAACCAACTTTTGGTGGAGATGGACGGGTTCGAGGGCAACGACGGCGTCATCATCATTGCCGCCACCAACCGGCCCGATGTCCTTGACCCGGCCCTGTTACGGCCCGGCCGGTTCGACCGCCAGGTGGTGGTGCCGGTGCCGGACGTCAAGGGGAGGGAGATGATCCTCGAGATCTACGGTAAAAAAACCAAGCTGGCCGCCGACGTCGACATGGCGGTGATTGCCCGCGGCACCCCCGGTTTTTCGGGGGCGGACCTGGAAAACCTGGTCAACGAGGCGGCCCTGATGGCGGCCCGGGAAAACAAGGAGGAGGTGGACGCCTCCATGCTGGAGCGAGCCAAGGACAAGGTGTTGATGGGCGCGGAGCGCAAGTCCATGATCATCAGTCCCCGGGAAAAGGAGATTACCGCCTACCATGAGGCCGGTCATGCCCTGGTGGCGCGGCTCCTGCCCGGCACCGATCCGATCCACAAGGTGACGATCATTCCCCGCGGCCGGGCGCTCGGCCTGACCATGCAGTTGCCCATGGACGAAAAATACACCCATGCCAGAGGCTATCTGCTCAACTCCATCGCCATCCTTTTCGGCGGCCGGGTGGCGGAAAAACTGGTCTTCAATGAGATCACCACCGGCGCTGGCAACGATATCGAACGGGCCAGCGAACTGGCACGCAAGATGGTCTGCGAATGGGGGATGAGCGACGAACTCGGCCCGCTCGCCTACGGCAAGAAGGAAGAGCACATCTTCCTCGGTCGGGAGATCGCCCAACACCGCGATTATAGCGAGCAGACCGCGCAGAAGATCGATGCCGCGGTCAAGCAGATCGTGGTCGAGGCCAACGACAAGGTCACCCGTCTGCTCGAGGAGAATATGGATATCCTCAAGGCCATCGCCGATGAGCTGTTGGAGAAGGAGACCATCATTCTGGAGGATATGGACCGGATTATCGCCGGTCTGAGGGGCGAGCAGGTTGAAAGAAAGGCGGAAGAAGCGACAGAAACCGCCGAAGCTTGAACTGTTGAAGACGAGTTTCAACCAGGTGAGTGTCCTCTAAGCGAGGCACTCACCTTTTTTTGTTTGTGGGGGTTCGGCAATGCAACAGAAGGTCCGGGTCATGGGTATCCTCAACGTCACGCCCGATTCCTTTTCCGATGGCGGCCGTTGGGTCGATGAGGCCGCCCTTGAGGCTCGCATTGAGCAATTGCTGGCCGAAGGGGCGGATATCATTGATGTCGGTGGTGAATCGACCCGGCCCTTTGCCGAACCGGTGAGCGTGGAAGAGGAGCTGGCGCGGGTGCTTCCTGCCATTCGGAAAATCCGCGCGCAGAGCACCATCCCCATCTCCATCGACACCACCAAGGCGGCAGTGGCCCGAGAGGCCCTGGCCGCCGGGGCGACCATGATCAACGATATCTCGGCCTTGCGGCACGATCCAGCCATGATCGATGTGGCCCGGTCCTTTGATGGGCCGGTGATCATCATGCACATGCAGGGCGCGCCCGGCGACATGCAGGTGGCCCCCCGCTATGACGATGTGGTGGCGGAGATCAACGGGTTCTTGGTGGAACGGATCGGGTGGCTGGAGGGCCAGGGGATCGATCGCGACCGGATCATCGTCGACCCCGGCGTCGGTTTCGGCAAGACCCTGGAACACAACCTGTCGATTCTTCGCAGCATCCGGTCATTCAGGCAGCACGGCTGTCCGGTGCTGATCGGCCATTCCCGCAAGTCCTTTC
>Ga0074193_1000734_pt1 | contig 49711 bp, 35 predicted proteins | sample EPASupsiteHSE605_FD_64523 | JGI IMG/M metagenome (GOLD analysis project Ga0074193, IMG submission 64523) | Bioremediated contaminated groundwater from EPA Superfund site, New Mexico - Sample HSE6-05 | ecosystem: Environmental > Aquatic > Deep subsurface > Groundwater > Contaminated ...
TTGGTGGCGACGGCTGGGCTTACGATATCGGCTACGGTGGATTGGATCACGTTCTTGCCAGCGGCGAAGACATCAATATTCTGGTTCTCGATACCGAAGTTTATTCAAATACCGGTGGTCAGGCTTCGAAATCATCACCGACAGGTGCTGTTGCCAAGTTTGCCGCTTCGGGAAAGAAAACCCGCAAGAAAGATCTTGGTATGATGGCTATGTCTTATGGTTACGTATATGTTGCACAGGTTTCGATGGGTGCCGATCAGAGCCAGTATCTGAAAGCCATCCGCGAAGCTGAAGCTTATCCGGGACCATCACTCATTATTGCATATGCTCCTTGTATCAACCACGGTTTGCGTTCAGGTATGGGCAAAACCCAGGCTCAGGGCAAATTCGCCGTTGAATCGGGCTACTGGCACAACTACCGCTTCAATCCGCAGCTCGAAGCTGAAGGAAAAAATCCGTTTGTGCTTGATTCGAAAGAACCCGATTGGAGCAAATTCCAGGAATTCCTCAAAAGCGAAGTACGCTTTACTTCTTTGGAACAGGCTTTCCCGGAAGAAGCAAAAGTGTTGTTTGCTGCCTGCGAAGACAACGCAAAATGGCGTTACAACAAGTATAAAAAACTTGCTGATTAATAATCAACCCAATTCAAAAAGGGCCGGCTTTGTCCGGCCTTTTTAATCAAATCAAATACCTATGAAAAATCTGTTCGTGATTGTTTTAGTTGGCCTTTTTGCTTTGTCTGCATGCCAGACTGAGCGGATCGTTGAGAAAACAGTTGTGGTTCATGACACTGTTTATGTCAACAACTTTGATTATGACTACATGCTGATGGCTGTTCTGTGGTATCAGACCTCGTCAGAAATGCGCGCTTTGTGCTATCAGGCTTTCAATACTGCGCGGATTTCGCTCGATCAGGCAGTGGCCGTGAACAATGGTCAGAAAAAACTGGCTGTAGTGGTCGATATTGATGAAACTATGGTAGACAACAGCCCATATGAAGCGCAGAATGTACTTGGTAATTTTGGTTATCCTGAACGCTGGAGCGAATGGATTGATAAAGCCTCAGCTACAGCTATTCCCGGTGCAGTCGATTTTATGAAATATGCTGTTTCAAAAGGAGTCGATGTGTTTTATGTCTCCAACCGTAAGATCGCAGAAAAGGACGCCACCGTTAAAAACATGCGTGCGCTTGGTTTTCCGATGATTGATGACGACCATTTATTGCTGCGCGACAAAACCAGCAGCAAGAATGAGCGCCGTGATAAAGTAGCTGCCACTCATGAAATTATCCTTCTGATTGGTGACAACATGAACGATTTCAGCGGTGCTTATGAAAATAAAACCGTTGTAGACCGCTTTGCGGTTACTGATGAGAATAAATCTGAATTCGGAAAACGTTTTATCGTTTTGCCAAATCCCATGTATGGCGATTGGGAAAGTGCTGTACTGAAGTACAATTTCAAACAGACCAACGAACAAAAAGACAGCGTGCGCAAAGAGAACCTGAAAGGCATGTAGGTTAATCCTGCTAATATTTATAAAGCCATTGCTAGTGCAGTGGCTTTTTTTTGCCGGATATTTTTTGTTTTTACTTATAAAGTCAATCTATATATTAATTTTGTCATACCTGTTTTTCTTATATCGATTAAAACAGTCTAATGGGGGTATGATGCATTTTTTACGGATTATTACATTTGTCGGGCTTGTATGGTCTGCGCTTTCATCAATGGCTCAATGCCCGGTGAACGCCTGGTTTACATATACGCGACTGTGCAATAATTCCATGGTGCATTTCAGCGACAGCAGCTTTCTGACCGGTACCGGACAGATTGTTGACTGGCAGTGGGACTTTGGCGATGCATCGCCCGGCAGTGGTAATCAGAACCCCAATCATAATTTTCCGGGAAGCGGTTCATACAATGTAACCCTGACGGTGACCGATTCTTCGGGCTGCACCGATGTGGTTACTATTCCCGTTTTGGTTGACCCTCTGCCGCTGGCTCAGTTTACATTCAATCCGAATAATGGCTGCTCGGGTAGTACTACCAGTTTCTCTTTTACGGGTAGTGGCACCGGTTTGACATATTTGTGGAATTTCGGTGATGGACAAACATCCACGCTGCAGAATCCATCGCATGTGTACACTTCGTTTGGTTGTGGCACGCAAAATTTCAATGCAACTCTTACAGTGACCGATGCCAATGGCTGTTCCTCGACAATATCGCACCAGGTGCCGGTATTACAGCAACCCAATGTGTTTTATTTTGAACCCAATGGGTTTGTGTTTTGTCATACCGATACCTCTTCGATTTCCGATACACTGCATGTCTTCAACTTCTCGCCCGATGCGGTCTGCATTAATTCATACACCATCGACTGGGGAGACGGATCACCAATTTCTTCAGCTCCTCCGGCTTTGTTCGATGGCACCAATTCTCTCAATCACGTGTATACCGACATCGGGTATTATGTGATAACCATTACGGCAACCGGTACAAATGGCTGTCAGACTGTATACACAGATACAGCTACGGTCGAAAGTAATCCTGTTGCATCATTGATTGGCCCTCCCGTCGGAAGCAATGTGGGCTGTGCGCCGCTGAATGTGTGTGTGGTCAACATGAGCCAGAATATTTCAGCATCAACGCTAATGACCATTACCTGGGGCGATGGTGTTACAGAAACTTTGATGCCGTCGTCTGTAGGACAGACCATTTGTCACAACTATCTGATTTCGGGTTGTGTGGCCGGCTCCATGACCAATTATGCTGTTACTTTAACGGCACAGAATGTCTGCGATTTTTCTCAGTCATCGTGGTCGCCTGTGCGTGTGTACGAGCCGCCTGAAGCAATAATCAATATAGTCGATGATTCAGTGTGTGTGGGCGAAAACGCTGTATTTGTCAATGTTTCACAGCCAAATCTGTGCGCTGCTACTTCGGCAACCTGGTATACGTGGGATTTTGGTGATGGCACAACACTGGGTCCGACACTCGTTCCATCAGGATCGAATCCACAGCAGACCATTGCGCATGCTTATGGCGACACAGGTGTTTATGTTGTTACACTGACGGCCAACAATAGTTCGGTGAACGGCTGCGGCTCTACAACATTTCAGGATCTCGTGTACGTAAGTCAGACCTATGCACAGTTTTCGCACGATACTGTTTGTTTCGGCGACCCGACACATTTTGTTGATTCAAGCTGGGCGCTGAGTTCATCGATTGATACCTGGAACTGGAACTTCGGAGACGGCGGAACCAGTACTGCACAGAACCCCACGTATACTTTTACATCCTGGGGCGATTTTAACACAACACTGACTGTGACTTCCGATGCGGGTTGTACAGCTGTCATGACGCATATTGTTCATGTCGACACGCTGCCGTATGTGCAGTTTTCGTGGGATACTGTTTGTGTTGGCGAAACAACCACATTCACCAATCTGTCCTATGGACGCGGTTCGCCGATCATCAGCTATTTTTGGAATTTCGGTGATGGCAATACTTCTACGCTCGAAGATCCAACACATGTGTATGCATCCGCCGGTAATTTTACGGTCACCCTCACAGTCACCGATGCGCATGGTTGTGTCAATTCCATTTCGCATAATATTCCTGTCAGTCCGCCACCCATAGCCGATTTCGAAGCTGATACAGCCTGTGTTGGTTCGGCAACAGTATTTACCGATCAGTCAACTGCTCCGTTCGGAACCATCGTAAGCTGGAACTGGAATTTCGGTGATGGAAGCGGTACTTCAACAGCGCAGAACCCAGCCTATATTTTTGCTGACACCGGAAATTATTTTGTCACTTTGATTGTTGAAACAAACATTGGATGTGTTGATACCATCACGCTTCCGGTGTATGTAGCGCCTATTCCGCTGGCAGATTTTACGTTTGATATTGTTTGTGCCGGAAATCCGACAACGTTTACCGATGCTTCGCAAAACTTTGGCTGGCCTATCGTTTCGTGGCAATGGAATTTCGGCGATGGAAACACTTCGGCTCAGCAAAATCCAACGCATGTCTTTGGCGGACCAGGCCAGTACACGGTTTCGCTGGTGGTGGCCAATCAATTTGGTTGCAGCGATACCATTACGTATCAGGTTCCGGTTGATTCAATTCCCGATGCAGCCTTTGCTGCAAACAATGCGTGTTTGAATCAGGCAATCAGTTTCACAGATAATTCTGTTCCGCATGGAAGCGCTATTGTTGATTGGGACTGGGATTTCGGTGATGGAAATACATCAGCACTGCAAAACCCGACTCATGTATATGGTGCATCCGGAACGTACAATGTAACGCTGGTAGTGACTTCTGCAACAGGTTGTCTGGATTCGGTTACCATTCCGGTTGTTGTGTATCCTTTGCCTGTGGCCGGTTTCACAGTGGTTTCGGCCTGCGAAGGCGATCCGGTGAATTTTACCGATACCTCTGTAGCCAACGGTGGAACTATTGTTTCGTGGGACTGGAATTTCGGCGATGGTTCCGGCACTTCTGCCATTCAGAATCCGCAGTATTTTTATGCCGATACCGGTACATACAATGTGACGCTGATTGTGTTCAACAGCAATGGCTGCAGTGATACCGTAACCAACCCGGTGAATTATTTTCCGAGACCGGTTGCTGAATTCGTTCATGATACCAGCTGTGCAGGGCAGCCCGTTACTTTTACCGATGCATCGGCCGGAAACGGCGGTACCATTGTAAACTGGAACTGGGATTTCGGAGATGGTAATGTTTCAACATTGCAAAATCCGGTGCATCCTTACGCTACTTCCGGTTCTTTTGTCGTGACATTGATTGTAAGCAGTAATTCCGGTTGTTCCGATACGGTGCAACATACGGTAATTGCAGACTCGCTACCAGAGCCATTATTCACTGCACTTCCGGTTTGCTTCAACGATACAACTGTTTTCACCGATAACAGCATTGCGCATGGATCGCCCATCAACAGCTGGTTCTGGGACTTCGGCGATGGAAATACTTCTGCGCTTCAGAATCCGCATCATCTGTATGCCGCTCCTGGTGTGTATTCTGTGTCATTGATTGTGGAAAACACCAATGGATGTTCCGATACACTAGTTCAGAATATCACTGTTTATGCGCTACCGGTAGCTTCATTTACTTATTCCGGAACCTGTTTAAACCGGGATATTTATTTTACTGATACTTCAATTCCCGGCAGTGGAACGTTGCAGTCGTGGAGCTGGGATTTCGGCGATGGCAGCGGTTCTGCAGCAGTACAAAATCCGGTGTATCAATATGCGGTCATCGATAGTTTTTTAGTTACTTTGATTGTTCTGGATCAATTTGGCTGTACCGATACTACATCGGACAGCATACGTGTAAGTCCGCTCCCTGTCTCAGGTTTCATGGCCGATTCGGTATGTCTGGGGATGCCGACGAATTTTACCGATACTTCGCAGAATTTTGGTTTTACTATTAATTTCTGGGAATATAATTTTGGTGACGGAAATGTTTCAAATCTTCAAAACCCGCAACACATCTATGCTGCAGCAGGTACTTATACGGTTCAGCTCATTGTGGGCAATACGAGCAATTGTTTCGACACGGTTCAGCAGACTGTATTTGTGAAACCCGCTCCGCAGGCTCAGTTCACAAGTGCGAATGTGTGCTTTGGTGAAACGATGTTTTTTAATGACACCAGCATTCCGAATGCAACATCCATTCAGAATTGGACGTGGAATTTTGGTGATGGCAATACAGCAAACATACAGAATACACAAAACGATTATCTGATTCCGGGAACTTATCCGGTTGAACTCATTGTGACCAATTCCTGGGGCTGCTCCGACACGGTTGTTCAGAATATGATGGTGTATGCTTTGCCTGAGGCTGGTTTTATGTCGAGTGTTGCCTGCATCGGCTTCCCGACATCGTTTACAGACACCTCCAATGCAGGTACCGGTGCAATCGTAGGCTGGGACTGGGATTTCGGAGAAGCTGGCGGAACATCTGTTGTGCAGAATCCTACATATGTTTATCTGAGCGGAGGAACCAATTATGCCGTTTCACTTATTGTTGAAGACCAGTATGGATGCGTTGATACAGCGAACCTGAATATATCGCTGCACCCGCAGCCTGTCGCTGATTTTTCAGCAACAACGGCCTGTGCAGGGCTTCCAACAGTCTTTACCGATCTGTCGGTTCCGGCTGCCGGCGTGATGAATGCATGGAGCTGGAATTTCGGAGACGGCAATTCTTCTGCGCTCCAAAATCCGCAGCACATCTATGCTCCGGCAGCTACCGTACAAACATTTTCTGTAACATTAATAGCCTTTGACAACAATGGTTGTCCCGATACAGTTACACATCTGATCACTGTCAATCCGCGTCCTGTGGCGGATTTCAGCGCTGATACAGCCTGCGTGGGCGATGTGACTGATTTTTCGGATTTGTCAATAGCCAATGCAGGTGTGATCAATTCCTGGAGTTGGGATTTTGGTGATGGTGTCGGAAATTCAATTGCTCAGAATCCGCAGTATACCTATGGTGCGTCGGGTGTGCCTCAGATTTTCAATACTACATTAATGATTGAAGATGCGAATGGATGCCGCGATACGGTTACCCATTCCGTTCCTGTGAATCCGTTACCTGTTGTGAGTTTCGCATCCAATGCGGCTTGTACGGGTTCAAATACTGTTTTTACCGACAACTCATTCAGCAATGGTGGCGCTTTGAATACGTGGGACTGGGATTTCGGCGATGGCAGCGGTTCTTCAGCTTTACAGAATCCGGCTTATACCTATGATACGGTGTTGGTGCCGACCAGTTTTAATGTTATGCTCGAAGTATCGGATGTCAATGGCTGTATGCATGATTCGACAATAACAGTGGTTGTGAATCCGCTTCCGGTGGCAGCTTTCAATTCCATCTCTGCCTGTTCGGGCTACCCGAGCCAGTTTACCGATGCATCGACCAGCACAGGGGGTGCTGTTACTGACTGGAACTGGGATTTCGGTGATGGATCCGGAAATTCAATTTTGCAGAATCCGGCTTATCAATATGCGACTACCGCTGCTGTAACAACGTATGATGTTGTGTTGTGGGTGACCGATCAGAATGGTTGCGAAGACAGTGTAACCATGCCTGCAACCATTTATCCTTCACCAGTCGCAGCCTTTGTTTCGGATAGTGTGTGCGCTGGTTCTGTATCGCAGTTTGCCGATGCTTCTTCTTCGATAGGTGGTGCCATCACTGACTGGACCTGGAATTTCGGTGATGGTGCAGGTTCTTCGGTCAATCAGAGTCCGGCCTATACATACGATACAGTACTCACTACCACTGCATATCCTGTGAGGCTGATTGTGGAAAATGTGAATGGTTGTCTGGATACAATTACTCAAAACGCGCTTGTATGGCCGAATCCCGTAGTTGATTTTCATTCCGATATTGCCTGCATGGGTTCACCAACCAATTTTTATGACGATACGTATTCAAATGGTGGCGCGCTCCAGAACTGGCTCTGGGACTTTGGTGACGGCACGGGAACTTCCACACTTCAGTACCCGGATTATCAATATGCCAATTCGGGCTTTTATGATGTGACACTCACTGTGACCGATATAAACCAATGTGTATCTTCAGCAACAGAATCTATTGTGGTTGATTCACTTCCGATACCCGGTTTCACGTACACACTTTCCTGCACACAGGGCATTGTGTATTTCACCAATGCATCGCAGGGCAATGGCAGTAACATTGTCGGGTATATGTGGAATTTTGATGACCTCAGCATGTCGGGGCAGGTGAGTCCTGCACATTATTATTTTGCCACCGGCACATATGATGTCACTTTGTATGTGTATAACGATCGTGGTTGCTCCGATTCGCTCACAGTGCCCGTTACCATTCAGCCCGGCCTGAACTGGGATTTTACGGCTACGCAGGAATGTGTTGGTGAAGCAACAGTTTTCACCGATTTTACACTCAATCCGAATGTGCCGGCTGTTGCATGGTTTTGGAATTTCGGCGACGGTACTTCATCAACCATCGAAGATCCGACGCATCTGTACCCGGTTTCGGGCACATACAATGTGCTACTTACTGTGACTGATGCCTTGGGTTGTTCATATTCAATTCTGCATAATGTTGTTGTAAACCCAAGGCCTGTGGCTGATTTTACTGCAACTGTGGTTACGCAGGGTAATCCGACAACTTTTACCGATCAGTCGACAACCTTGCTTGGAAACATCATTTCGTGGAACTGGAATTTTGATGACGGCTCCACATCGGCGGTTCAAAATCCGCTCCACACCTATGTTTCACCAGGCACCTACGATGTAACTCTGATCGTGTTCAATAATTTTGGTTGTTCCGATACCACCACCATTCCGGTTGTAGTATTTCCATTGGTGGATGCTGAATTTATAGCGGATACAGTATGCGCAAAGACATTCATGACATTCACCGATCAGTCTGTAACCGGCGCCGGCACTATTGATTACTGGTACTGGGATTTTGGAGACGGATATAGTTCGGCGTTGCAGAATCCGCAACATACGTATTTCAATTCCGGTATTTTTACGGTGACACTGATTGCGACGAACACCGCCGGAATTTCTGATACCACCTCACATCAGGTGCTGGTGCTCGAAGCGCCTACAGCAGAATTTTTATCATCGGCTGTTTGTATGGGAAATGCAACTGCGTTTATGAATCAGAGCAGCGGCACAACCAGTAATGTGGTAGGCTGGACCTGGGATCTGGGCGATGGCAATCAGAATTTCACACCGAGTTTCAATCATGTGTATGATGAAGCGGGAACTTATTCTGTGTCGTTGATAGTTGTAAACTCCATCGGCTGCCGCGACACTGTTGTACATCCTGTCAATGTGTGGGAAATTCCACAGGTCAATATTGCTGCGGTTCCGCAGGAAGGTTGTGTTCCACTTGATGTAGTGTTTACCGATCTGACAACGGTGGGCGACGGCACCATTACTTCGTGGTTGTGGCAGTTTGGCGACGGATATACGTCGGTATCGGCCGGTGGCGCATTTCATGAGTATCAGGCACAGGGTCTGTTTTCAGTTACACTGACCGTGACCAGTAATCACGGTTGTTCACAGACTCAGTCCTTTTTGAATTATATTCAGGCTTTTCCGAATCCAATTGCCTCGTTCTATTATTTACCGACCAATCCAAGTCTGAGCAATCCGGGCGTGAACATGGTTGATCTGAGCATTGGTGCCAGCAGCTGGAACTGGGATTTCGGTGATGGCGAAGGCTCGACAGATCAGAGTCCGATGCATGAGTTTCCGGAACATGGAAATTATGTCATTACTTTAATTGCCGGAAACAGCTTTGGGTGCTATGACACCACATCATTACCCATACAGGTAACTGCTGATGAATTGTTGTATATTCCAAATGCCATCACACCCAATGGTGACGGAGTCAATGACTGGTTCATGCCTTTCGGCGCAGGATGGTCGGTTGATAATTATGAAATGAGGATTTACAATCGTTGGGGACAAAATGTTTATGCAACCACCGATATCAATCATCCGTGGGATGGCACTATGCAGGATACCGGCGAACCCGTGCAGACCGGCGTGTATGTATGGAAAGTCTGGTATGTCGATCTGGAAGGAAAGAAGCAGCATCTGATTGGCAGAGTCACTGTTACGTATTGATTTTAATTTGTTTTTCAATTTGAAAGGCGTTGATTAAATGCCTAATGATTTCTTAACATAGCGCTAATACAGAGTTGTTTTTGTATCTTTAATTTTACATCATTAAAATTGAACAGTATGGAATATTATTTTATAGGTGTGCTGGTGGTGCTTTTTCTGCTTTCCGCCATGGACTTAACGGTTGGTGTAGCCAACGATGCAGTAAACTTTCTAAATTCGGGCTGGGGCTCGCGCAGTCTTACCTTTAAATGGTTGCTGGTTGTTGCATCACTCGGTGTTTTTGTCGGTGCCCTGTTTGCAGGCGGCATGATGGATGTGGCCCGGTCGGGTGTTTTTCATCCGCAGTATTTTATGTTTGAGGAAATTATAATGATTTACCTCGCTGTCATGCTCAACGATGTGTTGCTGATTGATTTCTTCAACACGCTCGGATTGCCTACCTCAACCACTGTTTCGTTGGTAGCTGCTTTGCTGGGAGCGTCGTTTACATTTGCAGTTGCCAAGCTGGTTGAGAACGGACAATCGTTTGCTGAGCTCAGTACCTACATGAATACAGATAAGGCGTTTGGAATGATCACCGCTATTTTCATATCCATTGCCATTGCTTTTTTCTTCGGACTATTCATACAGAAAATTGCCAGAACTATTTTTAGTTTCAATTTTTCAAGATATAAAATTGGTGGTGCCATTTTCGGTGGTATTGCCATTGCTTTGATTTCATACTTTATATTCTTTAAAGGTATGAAAACGGCGACTTTCATCAGCAAAGACATGAAGACGTTTGTGAATGAAAATATTCTGATGCTGGAACTGGCTGCTACAGCCGGAATAGCCATTGTTCTCATCATACTGCAGTATCTGTTTCGTATCAATGTGTATAAAATTATTGTGATTTACGGAACATTCGCGCTGGCCATGGCTTTTGCTGGTAATGACCTGGTGAACTTTCTCGGACCATCGCTCGCCGGACTGGATGCATTTAAGGAATATCAGGTAACAGGCGATCCCTCCATGACCATGGAAGCACTTAATACCCCGGCTCAGGTACCTGTTGGTTTTCTGATGGCTGCCGGATTAATCATGCTCCTGACATTGTGGTTCAATAAAAAAACCAGAACAGTTATCCGTACAGAAGTTGGTCTGGGCCGTCAAAACGAAGGTGTAGAGAATTTTGACACCAATCCGGTTGCTCGCTCTATCGTTAAACTGTCAATCGCTATTGGAAACTTTTTTGCACTTACACGCATTCCGGCTGTGCACCGCTGGATTGAAAAACGTTTTGTTGCACCGCCTATGAGCAATAATCCCGATGCGCCGGCTTTCGATATGGTTCGGGCTGCTGTAAATCTAACCGTTGGTTCCAGTTTGATTGCATTCGGAACATCGCTTAAATTGCCGCTTTCAACCACTTATGTGACTTTTATGGTGGCTATGGGAACTTCGCTGGCCGACCGGGCATGGGACCGCGACAGCGCTGTGTACCGTGTGTCAGGCGTAACTACAGTTATCGGTGGCTGGTTTGTGACTGCTTTCCTGGCCTTTGTTTCTGCGGCCTTACTGGCATATGTGCTGTATCTCGGAAGTATGGTGTCGGTTGTGTTGCTTTCTGCACTGGCTGTTTTTGTGCTCATTCGCAGTAAGGTTATTCACCGCCGCCGTGAAAAAGCCTATGAAGAAAAAGAAAATATGCTGCGCATTGATGAAAATACAGGCGAACAGGAAATTCTCGATTTATGCAGAAACAATGTTTCGTATGTGATTGAAAAAATTCCTGAAGTAGTAACATTGATCCGCGAAGGACTTGAAGAGGAAAAACTTAAAAAACTGAAAGAAGCTGATGAGGTTGTGAAGGAGATCAGTACACGCACAGAGCTTTTCAGCTCAACTGTAGGAAATTCAATAACAGCCCTTGGAGATAATTATGTTTTGTATGGCGAGTATTATCTGAAAAATGCTGAAATCCTTCGCGAAATCGCAGTCAGTTTGGGTTACCTCACTCATCCTGTATACAACCACATCAACAATCAACACAAAAATCTGGGAAAAAATCAGATGCGCGATTTCGAGTCGCTGGCCGATGATCTTCAGCAACTGTGTGATTTTTCGAAGAAAATTGTGCTTGAAAATTCTGGTCGCGGACTGGCTGACGATCTGCACGAGAAAGCAAATGTGGTTTGCGATAAAATCAAAATTGTGCGTCGTGCTCAGATCGAGCGGGTTAAACGCAAGGAAAATGCATCGCGTTCCAGCCTGCTGTTTTTTAATATTACAACAGAAATTCAGAACATTACCCGCTTCATCAACGAACTTACTGAGCTGGATATCCGGACCAAAAGCCAGGTTGCTGAAGCCGATTACCGGTTGATAGACTGACACAATCTATTTCAAATTCTAATATTGGTCTGTGAAAAAATGACTTTCACAGGCCAATATTAATTTATTGTTACCAAATGGTTATTAATGCGTAACATTAAATTCATATTGGATTTTCCCGGAAATTTGCCGGAAATTGCACGAATATGTTCGGACTTGATATGGGGATGACCCTTTTGTTGTTTGGTTGCATACTGGCAGCCATGGCTTTTGAATTCATCAATGGTTTTCACGATACAGCCAATGCTGTTGCAACGGTGATTTACACCCGATCGATGAAACCCCGTATTGCAGTTATCTGGTCCGGAATTTTCAATTTTCTGGGTGTGTATTTTGGTGGTATTGCAGTAGCAATCGGGATTATAAATTTGCTTCCGTTGGAAATTTTACTCGATCAGAACATCAGCCACAACGTGGCCATGGTGGCATCGTTGATTCTTACGGCCATTATCTGGAATCTGGGTACCTGGTATTTCGGTATTCCCTGTTCAAGCTCGCACACACTCATAGGCTCCATTTTCGGAGTGGGTCTTGCGTATTTGTTTATTTCCGACTCAAGCGGTGCAGCGCTCAACTGGACAAAAGTGGTTGAAGCCCTGAGTGCTTTGTTAATCTCGCCTGTCATTGGTTTTGGGTTAACGATATTGCTGATGTATATTTTCAAGAGAACGGTGCGTAAAAAGAAATTTTTCAAAGCAGCTGATCCCGAGAAAAAGCCGCCTTTCTGGGTGCGTCTGCTGCTGATTGGAACCTGCACTACCGTAAGTTATTCGCATGGCTCAAACGATGGCCAGAAAGGAGTCGGATTGATTATGATTATTCTGATCAGCTTGTTGCCGGCTCATTTTGCACTCGACAACACAAAAAATCCTTCCAATATGATTGGTAATGTAAATCACATTGAATATTATCTTGGAAAGACCGATACCACAAAAATTGCGGCTGCCGATATGGCCATCTACAAATCACTCAAAACAAGTGTTTCTGATTTAAAAAACAATTTGCTGATTGCTCAGAATCCGGCTGAGACTGATAAACTCGATAAATTCAATGCCCGCAAAGATATTCTGACGATCAAGAAAAAAACGAATGAATTTCTGAATAGTGCTTCGGTGATGAATAATAAGGCGCTTGTTTTAACCGCCAAGGAACAAAAAGCCATGAAGAAAGATATTGCTGAAATGGATTCATATACCGAATATGCTCCCTGGTTTGTCATTCTGATGGTTTCGCTGTCGCTTGGCCTTGGTACTATGATTGGCTGGAAACGCATTGTGACAACATTGGGCGAAAAAATCGGAAAATCACAAATGAGTTATGCACAAGGCGCCAGCGCGCAGATTGTGGCAACTGCAACTATTATGTCATCGTCAACCATTGGTTTGCCGGTGAGTACCACACATGTGCTTTCGAGTGGTATTGCAGGTTCTATGGTGTATGAAGGCGGATGGAAAAATCTTCAGATGAAAACCATTTACAACATTCTGCTCACCTGGGTCATTACCATTCCGGTTACCATAGCCATGTCGGGCGGATTGTTTTTGCTGATCCGCTCAATGCTGTAATATTTTTTACTGAATCAGTACACAGCCACCTGCGACGAAACCCTTTCTCCGTCCTGTTTTACAAGTGTGATGTTGTACAATCCTTTTCCGTAGTTGGCAAGATTAACGCTGTTTTCCATCAGATTCAGCTGACTTTCAAAAACAACACGACCTGTAACATCGCTGAAGCTGATGGTTTCAAATGTTGCGAAATCAACATTAAAATAAATTGTTCCATTGGTAGGATTTGGATAAATCAGCATTTCTGAATTGCTGAGTTCGCTCAGCGATGTGGCATCGAATGCTGAATAGAAATTTTCGGTGCGCACAGTGCCCAGCCAGGTTGTTGAAACATCATCCCACTCATAGTCGGTAACCAGGGTGTTGTTGTTGTTTGCATCGTATTCGTATTCTGTTTTAGCCCAATTCACCCACGAGAAAGTTCCGCCGTCGTACGCTTGTGTAAGACGCAGCGTGAGATTGTTGTTTCCATCATAGGTATAGGTTGTCTTATTGTTTCCCTGCCACGATGTAGTGGGAATATCCCAGTCCTCAATAAGGTCACTGGTTATCTGGTATTGTGCATTGTATGTCCAGGTCTCTCTGCTGGTATATTTCCATGATGAACCATCCCAGTTTTCAGTTCTTTTGGTCAGCATGTCACCGTTGGTGTTGTAGGTCATGATATATCGGGTGATATTGTCCCAGCTGTCGGTAACCGTATTCCACGACTGACCGGTTTGTTCAGTCAGGTAACCACCGGTATATGCGTATAAGGTCTGCGAGTTATTCACCCATTCATTGTTGATATCATCCCATTGTTGGTCATACTCGCCTGTTTTGAGTCTTTCAGAATTGTAGGTGTACATAAATTTCTGAGAGTTTTCAAAATCAGATCCTGTAAAAATCTGAGTTACCTGCTGCATTAATAACCCGTTCTGATAGGAATATAAACCCTGATAATAATTCTGGTAAACATTGTCGGTCGATGACCACAACATTATTTGCTGACGCTGCATGAAATTGTTGGCATCGTAGGTGAATTTCATCTGATAATAATTGAACCAGCTGCCCGTCACATTGTCATACCCCTTAACAAGGGCAATATCATACAAGGTGTCGTTTTTAAATGAAATATCGTATCGCATTCCTGAAACATAATTGCAACTGGCCTGATTGTAATTCATAGTGATCTGTTGTTCCAGAAGATCAGCCAGCTGGGAACTATAATATCCTTTGTAATTATAATACGACTGGCTGTCGTTTTCCCACGAAAGTGTGTTTCTGTTGTAAGGTTTGATAAGTTTTTCATCCACAATTTCAGCTGTATCGCTCAGATAGGTGTAATGCTCATAGTATGCAAGATCCCAGCTGTCAGTGGCTGAATTGTAATCATAATGATACCATTCGTTGGGCAAGCCCAGTGTTCCCCAATGACGTGAATGAATACATTTTTTCTGATCCTTTTCCCAGACTCCGGCATTGTACTGATACATGTACGATGAATCAAGAACCTGCACCAGTCCTTTTGATTTGTTGACAAAATGGGTTTTCATGAATCCTTTTTCAGGTTGCGGAATTTCAAACTGGGCAAGCATTAAAAAAGGTAAAGCAAAATGAACTACAAACAGAATAGTAGCTTTCATGATATTTTTTCTGCAAATATACAAATTATTAAGACCGAAACAGCTAATTGTTATTTCAGTAATATTTATGAAAGAAGAAAACAAATGGCTATTCGGTTGTGATGGCAGCTTTTACAGGATCGCTCATGTCGCCGAACCAGACAACGGCATAATTGCCTTCGGTGGCTATACCGATGGCTTTCCAGTCCGAATCTTTCCAGACACCCAGATTGATGATAACCGCATTATGCGATGGACTGGTCTTCCAGGATGTCAGCGCATCTTCGGCAGTAAAAGCGGTATCAGTGGTCCAGAAAGCAATCTCATAGCCATTCCCGGTATAGGGTGTCAGCTCGGCCGGCTTGCTCCACATAAGCTTTGCGGCATTTTTATCGGTGTTGTAACAAACCGCTTTCCATACGCCTTTTGATGACCAGCTATGCATACCACATTTGTCCGATGGTGTGTTTTCATTCAGATCGCGCACATGACATTGTGCCACTTTGGTCATAGATGGCGACACGGCAATTTTATCCAGCCTTTTCTGACTGCGGTATTTCATAATCTGGTTGTAAAGCTCTGTTTCGCGAGCTGTCATGCTGCGTAAACTGGTATCCATCTGAGCCGGAAGAGATGTTTGTATGCCGGTTAAAACCAACAGAAGAAATATGATCCGCATGATTAACAAATTTGTGTCGAATGATTAGCGCGCCGCATCGCAAAAATATTGCCTGAAATGACTACTTTTGCAAAAAAATAAACAAGGTGACATTTCCATTTCTGCCCGATTCCGATGAACAGCTGAATGCTATTTGCGTTGAGGATGTTTTTTATTCATATTCATCCTTCCGTAAACGCATCGATGCTATTGCTGCTGAAATTACCCTGCGTGGTCTTAATAAAACGGCCATCGGCGTTGTTGCATCGGACCATGTGGATACCTACGCTGCATCTATGGCTATCTGGGCCACCGGAAACATTTATGTGCCCATCAATCCGTATCATCCGGCCGACCGCATTGCCAGCATTATTGAGCAGGCTGAAATACAACTTGTTTTTTTCAGCGCCGAAAAAGTCGAAGCTGCTGCAACGTTTGTCTGCACCTGCGATCTGAAAGAGAGTACGTTCAATGCAATCGCAGTTCCGGCCGATGAAGATGTTGCGTATATTCTGTTCACTTCGGGCAGCACCGGCCAGCCCAAAGGCGTTCCGGTTTCGTATGGTAACGTGCGCTCATTTCTGCGCAACCTCGAATCCATGAATTATCAACTGGGCCCGGGCAGCCGCTTTCTGCAGATGTTCGATCTCAGCTTTGACCTCAGTATTGTTTCAATCCTGTCACCGTTTATTTTCAGGGGAACACTTTTTTCAGTTCCGAACAACAACATCAAGTATCCGACAATTTTCCGTTTGCTCGAAGAATACGAAATCGAATTTGCTATTCTGGTTCCCAGTGTGGTGGCTTATTTGCGGCCGTACTTCGATGAGATTATGCTGGATAAAATGAAGTACATGTGCCTTAGTGGCGAAGCGGTTCCGCACGGACTCACCCTGGAATGGAAAAATTGCTGTCCCAATGCGGAGTTTCAGAATCTGTACGGTCCTACTGAAGCCACCATTTATTCGGTGTGGTATCGCATGCCGGAAAATGATATTCCATCGCGCAATGGCATTGTCAGCATTGGCTGGCCCACACTTGAAATTGAATCGGTGATTGTGGACGATGAAAACCGGATTGTGGCTGATGGCGAAAAAGGCGAATTGTTGCTCAGCGGCGGTCAGGTGATTGCCGGCTATCTGAAAAACGAAGAAAAAAACCGCGAAGCTTTTGTTGAAATAAGCGGTAAGAAATTTTACCGTACCGGTGATATATGCATTCGTGAAAACGAGCTGTACTTTTATCTTGGACGCAAGGATTATCAGGTCAAAATACGCGGCTTCCGTGTGGAATTGAGCGAAATTGAACATCATATTGCCTCGTTTTACGAAAATCGTCGCGTGGTGGCCATGGCTGCACACGATACAACCGGAAACGACGTTATTGTTGCAGCCATCGAGGGCAGCGAAGATGCGGTACACGAACTGAACGACTATCTGAAAACGAAAATGCCGTTTTATATGATACCGTCCGAATTCCGCTTCTTAAGCGCGTTTCCGCTGAACAACAATGGAAAAATCAATCGCAGGGAAATCAATAATCTGGTGCTGGGTCATGAATGAGAATAATTACATCATACGTCGGGCGAAGGAAAGCGATTATGCTTTTCTGGCCGAAGCCATTCTGAAGGCCGACATTGGTACAACCGGCACCAATTCGAGTTATGCAGCATTGTTCGGAATCAGCTACGATGAAGCCCGCGATGCGTTGTTGGCCATGATGCCCGAAGAAGTGGAAGGCTGCGAGTTTTCGCCGTTTCATTTTCTGGTAGCTGAACATGGCGGAGAACCTGTTGCCTGTGTTTCGGCCTGGATTGAAGGGCTTGATGGTGTGTCGTCGTGGATGGCCCGTTCGGCACTGATGCAGCATTATTATCCGAAAGGCGCGCTGGATTTTGTACAGACCAAAAAACATATTACCGATAAAATGATGGTACACCGCACCGAAGGCGCCATGCAGATAGAGTCGGTTTTTGTCAGCCCCGGTCATCGCGGACACGGACTGGCTGCAAAGCTCATCAAAGCACATATTGCAAAATTTCTCATGCAGCAGTATCCGGTCAGTAAAGCTGAACTGATGACTTACACTGAGAATAAAACAGCCATTCATACGTACGAAAAAGCAGGCTTTACCGTTACAGCTCAGACACACTGCGACGATCCCGATGTGTTGCAGTATTTTCCGGGAACCGGCATGGTGCTTATGGAAGCTGAAATCATGAATTTAATGAAAGGAATATCACAATGAATACCGAAGAAATCACCAACAAAGTACAGGACATTTTCAGAGAAGTTTTTCAGGCTCCGGAATTAATGGTCCGTCCCGAAATGACCGCCAATGATGTGGATAAGTGGGACAGTCTGACCCATTTGACCATGATAGCCAAAGTGGAGGAAGTCTTTGGATTCCGATTCAAGCTGAAGGAAATGGTAAAAATGAAAAACGTTGGCGATATGCTGACCATCATTAATGAAAAAATGAACGGCTGACATGAAAAGATTTCAGGTACTGGCCATCATATTGTTGACCGGATTGCTGTTGGTCGGAGCGGCTGTTTTCTGGCCTGAAAACGGCGTGCAGGTTGGTGATAAAGCCATTTCTTTTATGCCCAAAGAAGTGATGCTGGATTTTAAACCGGTTAATGACGCTGAAAAAGTCGACAGCACAATTGCGGCACTCGAAGCACGTTCATACGGCATTGACGAAGATGCTGTAAAGCGAATGAGCATACTCGATGAGTCGACATTCAGTCAAAGCACCTATTTTGTAAATCCTGAAACCGGCAGTGGACAAACGGCGCTCGATAATTTTTTCAGAGCATTGCAACAGAGCGATTCATCGGTGATCCGTGTCGGACATTACGGTGATTCGCAGATTGAAGGCGACCGCATGACCAGTTTACTTCGCATAATGTTTCAGGAAAAATTTTCGGGCAATGGAGTGGGGTATGTTCCAATCGATGATGTAACCTCACCTGTAAGCTATGCACGATCTGTCAGTTCGAACTGGGTGCGCTATACAGTTTTTCACAACCGTTCTTCGAAAGGATTATACAGCCCCGGAGGAACAACCTATCGTTATCGTTACAGCATTCCTGAAGGTGTGCGCGACAGCATTACACCCGGCGGTGATACAGTGAAAATAAAAGTACCGGGACAATCATTTGGCAATGCATCGGTGTTTCTAAAATTACACAGAGGTTATAGTATAGCCCGCCTGTGGTACGGCAAAGCGGTGGATCCGGCCGAGCTGAAAGTGTACGATTCAAAAAGCAATGATCTGCTGGCCGAAGTAACACTGGATAGCGACGAACCTTTCAATGTTTTAAAACTCCCGTTAAAGACCAATGCAACATCACTGAAATGCGTGTTTACAGGACCCAGTCCCGAAATTTACGGATTCAGTTTTGATCCTGCTTCCGGAATTCAGTTCGACAATTATGGTTTACGCGGACACAGCGGCGATGGAATCATGAATATTTCTCAGGGATTGCTTCGTGCCGAATATGTCAAGCTCAACAACAAACTCGTTATTCTTCAGTATGGCGGAAATGTGACGCCCTATGTCAAGAACGAAGCATCGCTCAACAACATTAAAAAGATTTACGACAAGTTGTATCATTACGTAAAAGAAGCTAACCCTGAAGCATCGGTGCTGGTGATCGGCGTAAACGATGTTGCCCGCAATGTAGGCGGAACGTATGCTTCGTATCCGATGGTCGGAAAAATCAGAGATGCACAGAAAGAAGTTGCCCTGAAAAATGGTTGTGCGTTTTTCGATTTGCTGGAACTCATGGGTGGCGAAAATTCGGTGATGGCCTGGTATAAAAAAGGCTGGGCTTCGCGCGATGGACATTATAGTGATAAAGGTCGTGAGATTGTTGTCAATGAATTGTTCATGGCTTTGATGGGCGAGTATAATAAATTCCTCATGCGGGGATCAACTGCAGGCAAATGAAAAAAATAAGACTGAAAACAGGGTTGTTTATTGCTGTGGTTCTGTTGACCCTCACTCAGTCCTATGCTCAGAAAAATGTGACCGATATTGAGTATTTGAAACAAAACATCAAGTACAGCGATTATTATAATTTCATTCAGTATGACAAAAATATGCTCGAATGGAATCAATTGAGTGCAGCAGCACCGTTTTTCGAAAAACTGAAAAAAGCCAATCAGGATCGCGTGGTGGTTCTTCATATTGGCGATTCGCACATTCAGAGCGATATCGGAACGGGTTTCACACGCGCCATGATGCAGCAGATTTTTGGCTATGGCGGCCGTGGCCTGGTGTTTCCATATCAGTTGGCTGGCACGCATTCAACTTTCGATTATTATGCGCAGGCCATCGGGGCATGGACATCGTCGAAAAATGTTGAACTGAAACCCAAGATGAATATTGGTGTCAGCGGCATCACTGTTTTTACCAACGATACTGCTGCCGGATTCAAACTGATTTTCAGAAAACAATATTATTCCATGCAGCCCGATTTCAAAAGAATCCGTCTGTATTGCCATAAGGGACCCGAGAGTTTTGATGCAAAAATAAAGGCTGGTAATTCAAGCGAATGGGTTAAAGCCGATTGCAGCACAAATGATTATTTGCCCTATGTTGAAGTGATTTTACCGAAAGCATCGGATACATTAACCGTGATGGTGAATAAAACCGCGGCCACACAAAAATACTTTGAGTGTTATGGTGTCGAAATTCTGGGGATGCAGAATTCAGGCGTTGAATACATCAGTGTGGGTATCAATGGTGCCGGCTATCACAGCTTTTTCAATCAGAATGTGATGGAAGGACAGCTGAAGGCCATACAGCCCGATCTGATTATTTTTGATCTCGGGGTGAATGATTTTTTCCGTGGCGCATTCAATTATCAGTACATCATGAGCAGCCTGAACAAAGCCATAGCGCTGTTCCGCAGCAGTTGTCCGAATGCTGTGATTATGCTCCCCAATGCACAGGATATTTATTATCGCGGACGAAATATTGCAAACTGCAAGGATTACAGTACGCTTACACGACTTCTTGCCAAAGAACAGAACGTTGTTTTGTATGATTATTACAATGTTTCAGGAGGTCAGTTCTCGATGGCAAAATGGGCCAGCAACGGACTTTCGCAACGCGACAAATGTCATCTCAGTTTTAAAGGCTATAAGGTCAAAGGCGAATTATACTGCAATGCAATCATGAATTCGTATGTGGCTTATTTATCGCGGCGTCCCGACAGTCTGCTCGTTTTTAATGATAAAATAGACACCACTAATTTTGGCTCGTGGGTCATCAATAAATCCACTTATTACAATCGTCAGGTAGTAACGCCAACAGATAAAATTGATGACTATAAAACACAGCCGGTTGTGAAATCAGGAACTCCTGCAAGCGGCGGCCAGGGCCAGTATTACATTGTCCGCTCGGGCGACAATCTGGGCTCCATTGCTAATAAATACGGCACAACAGTCAGCAATTTGCAGCTGTGGAATAATTTAAAATCGACGCGCATTTATCCGGGACAAAAACTGCTGGTAAGTAAAACTGCAGGGAAAGCGACTACCACAACCTCCGCACAAAATCAGACCACCACGTCTACCAAAACACAGCCTGCGACCGGAAGCGGCAATAAGGTTATTTACACCATCAAAAGTGGTGATAATCTTGGATCCATTGCTGCCAAATACAAGGTGTCCGTTGACGATATCAAGCGATGGAATGGTTTAAGCAACAGTAATATCGTTGCAGGAAAAACCCTGATTATTTATACATCGGTGTCGGTGCCGAAAACGAGCAATTCAACAACGGCCGGATCGACCGGAAGTTCTACTACCAAACGCGGAATTGTATATGTTGTCAAAAATGGAGATTCGCTCTGGTCAATAGCCAACAAACATAAAACGACTGTTGAACGGATTAAAAAAGATAATAAAATGACCTCCGATAATCTGAGTATCGGACAAAAATTAATAATCAACTGATATGACTTTCTCGTTTCCCGATTTTATCTCATCGCTGCAATATCTGCCCAATCAGCCCCTTGCATTTCAATCGGTCACCTTCTTCATACTGTTCGCCTTCTTTTATCTGCTGTATGCATTGTCGTTTAATAACCGCACAATGCGCAACGGTGTGATGCTGTTATTCAGTCTGTATTTTTATTATAAAATCAGCGGTTTGTTTGTGGGCGTAATGGTACTGATGGCTACCGTTGATTATCTCGTTGGTATTGGTATTCATAAATCAAAATCAGCAGCCGGAAAAAAAGGACTACTGGTGCTTTCGGTCATTATGAATGTGGGCGCTCTGCTCTATTTTAAATACACCAACTTCTTGCTCGAAACATGGACGGGCTTTGCGCATCCGGGCGAAACACCGCTCGTGCTGCAGATTGTACAGCCACTTGGTATATCGTATTTTGTTTTTAAATCGCTGACGTATGTCTTCGACATGCACCGCGAAATGATTGATGAGCCCGAACGCAACTGGTTTCGCTATGTTCTGTACGTTTCTTTCTTTCCGAACATCATGGCGGGGCCTATTTCCAAAGCCCGCGATCTGCTGCCGCAGTTTGTCAACAAGCCGGTTATAGATAAAGAGACGCTGAGCAAAGGATTATTTTTAATCATGCTTGGGCTGATCAAGAAAATTGTTTTTGCCGATTATCTGGCAGCCAATCTGGTTGACCGTGTGTACGAAAGTCCGCAGTTTTTTACAGGTCTCGATGCAATGATGGCTTCGTATGGAGGCATGCTGCAGATTTTCTTCGATTTTGCCGGCTACACCGATATGATGGTAGGCTTTGGTTTCCTGATGGGCATTACGCTTGAGCATAACTTCAACAAGCCGTTTATGGCCGGCAACATCACTGAATTCTGGCGCCGCTGGCACATCACATTATACAACTGGCTGAACGAATATCTGTATCAGCCTATGGCTTTTGCGTGGCGTCGCGGAGGAAAAGTGCTTATTTTACTGGCGGTTTTTATCACCTTTTTTATCTCCGGATTGTGGCATGGCGCGGCACTTACATTTGTGGTCTGGGGCCTTTTGCATGGCGCGGCTATCTCGTGGGATGTCATCAGCCAGAAAGGTCGCGCCTGGGTGCAGAAATGGATGCCCAAAGTGATTTATACCGTTATCAGCGTCTTTATTACTTTCCATTTTCTGGTGTTCAGCTCGGTGCTTTTAAAAGTATCCAACCCCAATGTGAATGCTGCAACAGCCGATGGCGTTCAGCTCAGCAGTATTGAAAAGGCCCAGGCTTTTTATAATCAGATGCTGACGGTCGACTTTTCATTATTCGGTCAGTGGTACAACATTTATTCGGTTCCGTTTTTCCTGATGATCGGCGGACTGTTGCTGCAATACCTGCCCGTAAAAATATATACGGGCATTTTCAATGCTTTCGTAAAGCTGCACTGGACGCTGAAATCCGTTGCGTTGGCGGTGGTGATAATATTATTGTATCAACTGTACAGCCTCGAGTCGATGCCGTTTATGTACATCCAGTTCTGATGTTTCCGGGGATATAAAAATGTATCTCGAAACCGGAAAATATTACCATGTTTTCTACCTGCGGAAACTTGTTGTGTATATCCACAACAACCCAGTTCACCATGGATTTTTTAAAAGTCCCGGAGAATGGTTTCATTCATCCTATAACGGTGTTATTAAAAACGAAAATCATTTTATCGATTCAGGTATTGTTTTGAAATGGTTTTCGGATGTAAAAAAATTTGTCCTTTGCCATAAAACAACCCCGGATTTTGATTCGGATTATACTTTTGAATGACATTGATTTGACCATTTTTATGTCATTTCAAATAAATTGAGGCCCGCTTTTCAAAAACCATTTGACAACAAAGCATTCATTTTGTTTCTTTGTTACAAGAAAACTAGTTATGAAACAATTGCTTTTGATTTCGCTGGTCGTGCTGCAGTTTATGCCGGCCAGGGGACAAACCGACACAAGCCATGCAGCAAAAATGCAGTGGTTCACCGATGCCAAACTCGGCATTTTTATTCATTGGGGCATTTATTCTACCGGCCGTGGAAGCGAATCGTGGGAATTTCATAACCGCCACACCAGCCATGAGAAATACATGCAGCAGGTGAATGAATTTACGGCCGAAAAGTACAATCCGGCCGAATGGGTTTCATTGATCAATCAAACCGGTGCACGCTATGTGGTCATTACATCAAAGCATCACGATGGCGTATCGTTGTGGGATACCAAATACAACGATCTGAGTACCAAAAAGGCAACGCCCGCCGGCCGTGACGTTTTGACCCCTTTTGTCAACGAAGTGCGTAAAACCAACATGAAGCTTGGCCTGTATTATTCGCTCATTGACTGGACGAATCAGGATTATCCCGGCTTTCTGCGCGATTCGGGCCGTTACGATGTAAAAGATGATCCCAAACGCTGGGCTAAATTCATGAAGTTCAACAAGGGACAGATTTCGGAAATACTTCATTTGTACAACCCCGATCTGGTCTGGTTCGACGGTGACTGGGAACACAGCGCCGAAGAATGGGATGCCGCCGGAATTCGTGAAATGATTTTGAAGAATAACCCGAAAGCAATCATCAATGGCCGTTTGCAGGGCTATGGCGATTATGCCACACCCGAGCAGCATTTTCCCGTAAGCCGTCCGAAAAAGGACAACTGGGAGCTGTGCATGACCATGAACGAGTCATGGGGCTATTACATCACCGATTCGACATATAAAACGCCCTATGAAATCATCAGCATTTTTGCCGATTGCATCAGCATGGGTGGCAATCTGCTGCTCGATATCGGACCAAAAGCCGATGGCACTATACCGGAGGAACAGGTGTATATATTACAGGAACTGGGTAAATGGAATAAAAAACATTACGAAGCTGTTTTCGAATCCAATGCAGGATTGCCTCTGGGACATTTCTACGGTCCGACAACCATTTCGAAAGACTCAACCATTTTGTATCTTTTTCTGCAGGGTCAACAATCGGGCAATGTTATGCTCAAGGGATTGAACAACGATATTCTGGATGTTGAAGTTTTGGGAACCTGTCAGCATGCCGCGCATAAAGTAGTGGGAAAAATTTCGTGGAGCAAAGTGCCCGGTATTGTGTACATCGATGTACCTGAAGGTGTGCAGGACCAATACCTCACTGTACTGAAAGTAAAACTCGATGGCAAGCTGTCGCTGTACCGCGGCGAAGGCGGACTGTAGAACATCGAACACTGAACAAGGAAGTAAGAACACCGAACACTAAACCTGTCTGACTGCCTGTTGCAGTTAAACTGGCAAACAGGTTCATAGTTCTGGAAATACTTCTTCCTTCACCCTTCCTTGTTCCTTGTTCAGAGTTCTACAGATACTTCGTCCTTCATCCTTCCTTGTTCGGTGTTCAGTATTCATCACTTTTACATTAAGCAATTGTTACTTAGGCAACCGGTTTGTGTATTTTAATAACTTTGTGTATTAATTGGAAATTCACATGAGCCAGAACAATAGCATCAAAATCCTGCTGGTTGACGACGAGAAGGACATTCTTGAAATCATGAGCTATAACCTGAAGCGCGAAGGGTACGATGTATATACTGCCCGCGACGGTCAGGCTGCCATCAATAAAGCGCTCGATATTGAGCCGCATCTGATTGTGCTGGACATTATGATGCCGGGGATGGATGGTATTACTGCCTGTCAGGAAATGCGCAAACACGATGCCTTAAAAAAGTCGGTGATTATTTTTCTGACAGCACGCAACGAGGACTTTGCGCAGATTGCAGCACTCGAGTCGGGGGGCGATGATTTTATCAGCAAGCCTATTACACCGAAAGTTTTTCTGGCGAAAGTAAAAACCTATCTGCGACGTTTTTCAACCGAAGAAGCTCAGAATAACCCAATGGTGATTGAATTCGATGGTCTTGTGATTAATTTCGAACGTTATATTGTCATCCGCGAAGGACATGAAATTTTGTTGCCGCGAAAGGAATTCGAATTGCTGGCATTGCTGGCAAGCAAACCTGGTAAGGTGTTTACGCGCGAAGAAATATTTTCGAAAGTCTGGGGAAACGATATAGTTGTGGGCGACCGGACCATCGATGTACACATTCGCAAAATCAGAGAAAAAATCGGACTCAGTCTTATTCGTACAGTGAAAGGTGTTGGGTATACTTTTGAAATGAAACAATGAGAATCGTTCCCGGAAACCCGCGCCAGTTGTCTGTTTTCATTGCCATTGTAATGGCTGTGATTGATTTTGTCATTAGTTTTGTGGTGATGAAATTTACGTCGGCCGATTCATGGGTCGTGGCTCTGGTATTGGCTTTGGTGACTTTTACGGGAATTTTTATTGCGCTCTGGTACACCCTGAACCGTTTCATATACGATAAAATCCGTTTGATTTATAAATCCATCCGCAGCACGAAACTGGGCATGCATGAGCGCCGGCGCGTTGTTGATAAAGGCGATGTGATTGAAAATGTCCGCAGCGATGTAGAGCAATGGACACGCGAACGAGCCAATGAAATTGAAGTTCTGAAACAAAACGAAGAATTTCGTCGCGAATTCATAGGCAATGTTTCGCATGAATTGAAAACACCGATCACCACCATACAAGGCTATGTGTTAACGCTGATTGACGGCGGGCTGCACGATGATGAAATCAACATGAAATATTTGCAGCGTACTGCAAAAAATATTGATCGCCTGATTAATATTGTAAATGATCTTGACGAAATTTCGAAGCTGGAAAGTGGCACGATGAAAATGAATTTCGTCACTTTTAATTTTTCAACACTTGTAAAGGATGTGTTTGAATTCATGGAAATCAAGGCTGAGAAACGTCGTATTGTACTTGATTATAAAAATCATTCTGATCAGAAAATTATTGTGCAGGCTGATCCCGACCGCATCCGTCAGGTGCTGATTAACCTGATTGATAATTCGCTGAAGTATGGAAACCGCTTCGGGTCTACGATTGTGAACGCCTACGACATGGATGAATATTATCTGATTGAAGTTTCGGACAATGGTATTGGTATCGATCAGGCCGATCTGCCGCGGATTTTTGAACGTTTCTATCGCTCCGAAAAAAGCCGCAGCCGCAAGCTCGGCGGCACAGGACTGGGGCTTGCGATTGTGAAACATATCATCGAGGCACACCAGCAAACCATTCATGTGCGCTCGAAAATGGATGTCGGTACAACCTTTTCGTTTACCCTCGCCAAAGCCGATAAAAACAATTGATTGTGTTGCCACTAAGGCACAAAGACACAAAACATGAACACGGAATAAAGAACAAGGAATTTTGAAGTAAGAAGTAAGTGTGAAGTAAAGAACCTTCATTATTCTCACTTCCTTGTTCAGTGTTCAGAGTTCAAGTGATGCGGGGATCTCATCGAAAACCTTCATAGCACTTCCACTTTTTTGTCCACGGATTTCACTAATTCCACGAATTAGCTCCTTCGCCTGATTTAAGCGAATTATCACGAACGAATTAACCTTCATCTGCGATGAAGATTAATTCAGGTTTGAACAATATATTCCGCGTTATTCCGCGTCTAATTTTTATCCACAGATTACACGGATTACACGGACCCGCCTGCAAGTTTAACTGCAACAGGCAGTCGGGCAGGTTAAATACCCTCAGCAGGTCTTTGGATTTTAAACGGATAAAATGGCTTCAGTCGCAGGCTGAAGCCATTTTCACTGAGTTGGAAAATCATTGTTTTAGTGCCATAGTGTCGTCGTGGCCAGATTCAGGGCGCGTTTCGGAAGGTTGCCACTGAGGCACAAAGGCACAAATTTTTTTTTAGTGTCTTGGTGTTCTTGTGGCAAAATTTCAATCCATGAATCTATCCGCGTCTAATCTCTTTCTCCGCGTTTATCGTTGTTGTTTTCTGTGTATTCCGCGTTTATCATTGTTGTTTTAGATTTCTCCGCGTCCGCCGCGGCGGAATCCGCGTCTAATATCTTAATGATTATTATCTTTCCGGTAACAATTTCTTAAAGTTCATTCGGTATGTTTGCACAAAATTATTCTGGCATGAAGAAATCGTTAGCAATATGGTGTGTGATTCTTGTATTTGCCCAGCAGTTGCGGGCTCAGGATACAGCGTCGGTGAAGAAAGCATTTTTAAAAAACACCGAAATATCAGGACAGTGGTTTATTTCGGGCAACTACGATGATCATGATTCCTTATATCAGATTGAACTCAAACGTGGCTATTTCACCATCGAAAGTCATTTGACCGAAGGATTAACAGCACGCTACACACAAGATATAACGCTCGATACCGAAGGTGATGATGCCGGTAATGTCGAAATGCGACTCAAATATTTATACCTGCAGCAGAAAATCAATTTTCTTCCGAAAATTCAGAAGGGCTCTGTTTCTGTAGGAATGGTGCCACGTCCATGGATTGAATTTGAACAAAAAATCAATGCATATCGCGTAATGGGTTCCATGTTTCTTGAAAAAACAAATGTACTGAGCTCCGCTGATTTTGGTTTTATCTATGAAGGTCTGATTGGTGGTGAGGTTGACAAACAATATCAGAAAGAAGTCAATGCATCTTATCCCGGAAAATATGGTAGTTTTTCGTTTGGTTTATACAATGGCGGAGGCTATCACGATGTGGAACGAAACAACAACAAGACCTTCGAAGCACGGCTCACTGTGCGGCCTTTGCCTGAATTTATGCCAGGGCTTCAGTTCGGTTATGCCTATGCAAACGGCAAAGCTAATCTGACCAATGCCGACGCTGATTTTCTCATGAACGTGCTGTACCTTTCATCCGAGAGCAAATACCATGTGTTTATGGCGCAGTACTACAGCGGGGTAGGCGATTATGGCGGAACGTATGTCGACTCGCTCATGCAATCGAAGCACAACAATGGATTTGCATTATTTGGTGAAATAAAAATTCCGAAATCGAAATTCTCTGTTGTTGGTCGCTACGATTATTTTGAGTCAGACAACGATTATTATCTGAACCGCATAAACACTGGTGTTGCGTACCGTTTTCTGAAAAACAAACTGGTGCTGGGTGCTGAGTATTGGGATAAAAACGGAGAAATCAAGCGTATGTATGAACTGGCGCTTGAGATCCGGTTTTAATTTCCGTGAAATTGTAGTGCCACGAAGGCTCAAAGCCATGGATACTTTGTCCAGGAATCCGCCGCGGCGGACACGAATTTATTCGCATTCTTATATTATTTCGGGTGCTCATCACGTAGAAGGTGACAAGTCGAGCTCGTACCTTGCAGGCACTTCGGTAGCCACGAAGGAATCTGTTTTCACCTGTGGTAAAGACTGATTCAGCGTGCGTTTCATGACGATGCCACGAAGGCACTAAATATTTTATTCAGGGCGTATCAATTCCCGGTCCTTGTATGTGATTCAGCTTTTGAGACACAGCCGGGATCTCCTCGAAAGCCTTCGCAGCTGCTCCATTTTTTATCCACGAATTATTCACCCATTATATCATTTTTAATGGTGTTCCCTTCGTCAGGCTCAGGGCGGCGCATGAGCTCAGTGCCTTGCAGGCACTTCGGTTACACGAATTGCACGAATTCAATATCTTCTGATTTAAACGAACTAACACGAACCCGCCGGCATCAGTCACTGTCGTGACATGATGGGCGGACAAATGCGAATCAGCCTTCATATACGATGAAGACCGATTCAGTGGCGAACTTAGTTCCCGGCCCCCGCGCTGGGATCTCCTTGAAAACCTTCATAGCACTTCCACTTTTTTGTCCACGGATTTATTCGCATCTTATATTATTATTGGAGCTCATGAGCTCGTGCCTTTCAGGCACTTCGGTTCACGGATTACACAGACCTGTCTGCAATTTTAACTGCAACAGGCAGTCAGGCAGGTTAAATACCCTCAGTTGGTATTTGGATTTTAAACGGATAAAATGGCTTCAGTCGCATGCTGAAGCCATTTTCACTGAGTTAGAAAATCATTATTTTAGTGCCATAGTGTCGTCGTGGCCAGATTCAGGGCGCGTTTCGGGAGGTGCCACTGAATCAGTAAGTCAAATTCTCATATTTGGTAATTATGAGAGGTGTATATTTATTGATTCAACTTTTTCAGGCAGACTGTTGCTTCTTAGCAGCAAATAGTGACAACAGCACTAAGTAAACTGCACAGACGACAAAAATCGAAATTCCAGCAGAAACACTTATAAAATCAGTCATTACACCACTTAACAAAGGGATTGCTGCGCCGCCAGAAATGGCCATAATCATCAGCCCCGAAATTTCATTTGTTCTTGTGGGATATTTCTCAACTGTAAGAGAGAAAATTAATGGAAATACATTTGCAAATCCAAAACCAATAAGTGCCAGAATGTATCGCGCAACAATATCTGTGGGGGCAAAAAAGAAAGCTATTATTGACAGAAGCCCCAATACATTTGTCCATATCAAAATTTTTCTGGATGAAAACATTGTCAAAATTAACGCACCTATAAATGTTCCGATAATTTTTCCTCCAAAATAAAATGTACGACCTTGTACTGCAAACGACTCAGCAGATTTAAATTTTTCCTGGAGATATTGGCCAGATACTGCATTCATTCCAACATCAATTCCAACAACCAGGAAAATTCCTAATGCCATCATTAGAATATATGGTTTGCCAAGTAAAGATAAAGCAGATTTGATTGTCGCTCTTTCAACAGTATTCTTTGTTTCAGGAATTTTAATAAAATATAGCCATAGTGCAACAATTATTGAAATAACTCCATAAATCACGAATAATAGCTTCCAGTTATCTTTCCCTGTAAAGGATGAAAAGCTTTCAGGAACAGCAATGTATGCACACCACGAAGCAACAAAAACGAAGCTTAATGAACCAATTGATTTAAGAAATTGCGAAAAACTCATAAATGCTGAAATTTTATTCTGTGGTACTACATCAATCAGCAACGGATTTGCAGAAACCTGAACAATTGTATTTCCGATTCCCAAAAAGGCAAAACCTATTAAATAAACGATAAACGAATTTGTAAACAGAGGCACAACGAGACCGATAATGGTTATAAGAATCCCTATGTTTAACACGTTTTTTTTCCCGTATTTGTCCTGTAAGAGCCCAACGGGTATTGATAAGAAAAAGAACCAGATAAAAACAAATGATGTAATTAACTGAATCGTTCCTTTACCAAGATTCAATTCATTTTGTATCTTATCTACACTAACTCCGACCATGTCGCAGAAACTCATTACAAAAAATGAAATAAGTACCGGAACAATAAATGAAAGTTTCAGCTTTTTATCCATATTCAAAAGTTTAAGGTTGTTACATTTTTGACAAAAGATCTTTTACCGACGGCCAGTAGCTTTCATCGATCAGGCGCGCGCTTCCGATGATGGCGGCATCTTCTTTCAGTTCTGAAATATAGATGTCGGGCTGCAGGCCGTTGTGTTGCAGCGACGATTTCAGTGCGGGTCCGAATAAATCAATGGCGCCACTGATGTTGCCACCAATCACCATCACTTCAACGCCGAAAGTTTTCATCCAGCCCGACAAACAGTTGCCCATGTTGGTTCCGTATTCGTCAAACAGCTGTTGGGCAACCGCATTGCTGGCTGCCTGCATGGCAATTTCCTTTACGCCCGCAACAGCGATTCCTGTCTCTTCGGCATAGCGACGCACAAACCATCGTGTCGAAAAATAATCATCGGCAATGCCATCTTTAAAGGGTAGATGCCAGACACAGCCTTGTTTAGGCACTTCGGGTCCTTCGATAACCGGTGCACTGTTTTTCAGAAAAGCTGACCCAAAGCCGGTTCCAAGAGTTAATGCCAATACCTTGTCATACCCTTTGGCTTTGCCAATCCAGGCTTCGGCAATGGCAAACGAGGTGGCGTCGTTGATGTAGCGCAACTCTGTATCTGGCTTCAGCTGCAATTCTTCGCGCAGCGCGCGCGACACATTTACGTTATACAATTGCTCGAACTTTTCATTTCCTTCGAACAGGGCAATGCCGTTCACATAGTCGAATGGTCCGGGCATGGCAAATCCAATCCCTGCCAGTTGCTGAGTGTCGATTGTCTGCATGGTTTTGCGGAGTGCCGCAGCCCAGCCCTGAATAATGTCGGCAGCCTGCGCATGATTGTCAACCGGGTGTTCGGCCCGGCTGCCGGCAATAATCTGATGATTGCTCAGATCGATGGCTGCACAACTGATGTGGCTTCCGCCAATATCAACTCCTATGGCAATGTCTTTTTTCATAGCGTTCGAATCGGTTCATCAGCGGCAAATGTAATAAAAGATCAATCGACCGCTGTTCCATGATGTAAAAATTCATGTCCGTTGGAATAAAAGAGGCGGTTGCTTCGCGGGACTATTCAATTCAAAGGTGCTTCGCGTGCTTTAACCTGAGGCTCCGCCATGGGCTAACATCTATAGCGCCGCCACGTAAAACATGGCAAGCCGGCGCATCCGATGGTGCTTCGCGTGAAACGCGACAAGTCGCAGCTTTTATCATGCCTTCGGCGCCCAATGTCAATCCGCCGTGACAAAGCGAAGCGTTGCGCCGCATGCCCTACGCGTTGCGCTCTGCGGTTGGGTGTAGTCTTTTTAAACGGAATTGTGGGGTTGAGTCTGGAGACTCAACCCGCAGGAATTACTTTTTCAGACTACACCCAACCGCCCGGGTGAGTCCGCGGCGGAGAGAGCGAAGCTGCCAGAAGCCTCATGCCGCATGCCTCATGCCGCATGCCCGACGCGTTGTGCCCTGCGCGTTATGCGTTATACATCACATTCACTTCCGGAATCAACGGCATGTAGTTCAGACGCCGCAGCAACTGAATCAGCGCAATGACATCCTTCTGACAATATTGCATGATGCGCGTCAGATCATCTTCTTCGTAATAGACACGTGCTACATCGGCGCCATTGATGTCGTCCTTCGGTGTCGGAATGTCAAATAATTCCGTCAGCAAATCGAGCGACGTAAAATTTTTGAAATCGCCGAATTTCCACAGCTCCATCGTGTCGATGTGCGCAATTTCCCAGGGCTTCTTCCCCTGTATATTCATCATGTCCGGAATGCGGATTCCGTTGATCATCATGCGGCGACAGATCCACGGAAAATCGAATTCCTTTCCGTTGTGTGCACATAAAAGCCGCACCCCGCGCGACGGAAGATCACGCAGCTCGTCGGCAAATTCTTTCAGTAATTCGACCTCATTGTGTCCGTAAAAACTTTTAATGGTCGCTTTGCCGCCACTTACCACGCCGGTCGAAATACAAATGATTTTTCCGAATTCGGCAAAAATACCGGCCTTCTCGTACAACGTTTCCGGCGTATCGGTTTCGGCGCGCTTCAGACTTTCGGCTTTCTTGTCCCACAAGTGTTTCATGCGGTCGCTCAGCGCATTGTAATTGGGTTGCGCGGGTACTGTTTCAATGTCGAGAAACAAAATATGCGAAAAATAATCTTCCATAATGCGGCGTATTTAAATATTTCGTGCTAAATTTATAAACAAATCCTGACAATGAAAATATTTCGTCTTGTTTTTTTACTGATGATGGTAATTTTTTCGGCCTGTCGCAAAGAAACAGCCGAACCTCCGGTGATTCAGATCTATGATCCGGCAGACTATTCCATCGTTTGCGTGGGCGATACATTGCAGGTGACTGCCTCAGTCTCATCTTCAGTGCCCATCGATTATATTAAAATCGCGCTGCTGTCCGAAAACTATGTGCAGGTTTGTCCGCCGGTAACGATTTATCCGCAGTCGGAATCGTACAGTCTGAACGCTGAATATATTATTTCCAATACGAATCTTGAATCCGGAACCTATTATCTGAAAGTCGATGCAGCCAATGAATATGCGGCTTCGAGCCGTTATGTGCGACTGACGGTGTCGGGCATTCCGCGCGAAAGCCGCTCGCTGATGGTGTTTTGTTACGAACAGGCCGACGATGTCGTGCAGATTTATAAGATGGACAGCCTGCTTCAGTATTCGCTGTTTAAACAATTGCCCGACGATTTTGGCGGAGGCGCCGTCAATAGCCGCGATCAGCTGATTTATTCCATGGGCCTATACGAAGGAAATCTGTATATGCTTAATGCCAGCGACGGCTCTGTGTACAATCAGATCAATGCAGTCATCGATCCGCCTTTTCCGTATTTCGAATCCGTCAGCTATACCAACAACCTGTTATTGGTGGGTTATTACGACGGCCGTATCCAGGGCTATTTTGGGAATGGTAATCTGAAATTTATGTACTCGGTCGAAAACTGCCGCTTGCATCACGCGCGCTTCGACGGCACCTATCTGTTGTCGGTGCTTGAATATTATACCGGTGGATTTTTCTTTACTGGCGCCATTTACGAGGCTTCGGGATTGCTCAAGGATATGGTGTATGGCGAATACGAAGTGCTTGATCTTTTCCGCGTGTCGGGCAACGATGTGGTTATGTTTTGCAATGCCGGAACACAGCCCACCGTGCGGACTCTGGACACCTACACCATGGTGATTACGCATTTGAAAAATTTGCCGGCAGGCGAAATCAAAGGCGTGGCGCAGATCGACAGCGATCGTTATCTGATCAGTCACACCGACGGACTTTTTATATATTCCTTCGACGATAATGCATACTCCGAAATCGGCTCTGCAAGCCAGTCGGGAAAAATACAATTTGATGAAACAAATAATCTGATTTATATGTGCGGCGGTAAGGACATCAATGCATTTGCGTATCCATCCGGCAACTGGATTGGTACGGTGACCATGCCCGATTCAATCCGCGATATTGAAATACTGTATAACCGATGAAAAAGAAATTGATTGTAGTTACTGAAGATGGCTCGCACACTTTGTTTCTGCCTGAACTGAACGAACATTATCATTCCATTCATGGTGCCGTGGCCGAAAGTCTGCATGTGTTCATCGAGGCCGGGCTGAAACCGAAAATGGCGGAAAGGAAAAATCTCAATGTGCTCGAAGTCGGCCTGGGGACAGGGCTGAACGCTGCACTGGCTTTAGTGGCCGCCGAAGAAAATCAGATACAACTCAACTATTTTGCAGTCGAACCGTATCCCATCAGTGCCGAAGATATCATGCAGCTGAATTATTCCGATGTGTCGGATAACACGCGCATGAAGGAAGTGATTCCCGCCATTCATGCGGCCTCCAGAGATAACGAAGTACACATCGGTCCGTATTTTATTTTTCATTATTTCGAAAAACGGATACAGGAAATTGAATTTGAAAATAATTTTTTCGATGTGATTTTTTTCGATGCCTTTTCTCCCGGCGTCCAGCCTGAGATGTGGACGATGGATGTTTTTCAGAAAATCGCGGCGGCCATGAAACCCGGCGCTGTGCTGGTGACTTATGTCGCCAAGGGCGAAGTGCGCCGCACCATGAAAGCCTGCGACCTGAGCATCGAAAAACTCCCGGGCTTCGCCGGAAAGCGGGAGATGACGCGGGCGACAAAAAGAAGAGAATGCTGATATCTCTAACTAATGTCTCCTTCTTTGTCCGCAGATTTCACAGATTTACACAGATCTAAATTGAAAAATTTCCTCAGCTGATCCTTAAATTTACACAGATAGAAAACATGTTTCATCTGCGATGAAGCCTGTTTTCGGGGGCTGTGAAAGCCTGCGGCCTGAGCATCGAAAAACTCCCGGGCTTCGCAGGAAAGCGGGAGATGACGCGAGCGGTGAAAATGTAGCTGGGGTGCACCCAATATTTTGTCGATGATTATTGCGCTTCGCGGGCTCTGCGGCTGCGCCGCGTGACTATTCATCTTAAAGGTGCTTCGCGTCTTCTTTAACCTGAGGTGGAGTTTATCCCGCCCAGGCGGGGCCATGGGCTAACATCTTTAGCGTCTCCACGTAAAACATGGCAAGCCGGCTCATCGGATGGTGCTTCGCAGCTTTCTTTGATGCCTTCGGCGGTTAATCCGAGGCGATGAATGAAGGAAAAAGAAATGAATGATGAACAGCGCTCATCTGTGAAGAGGACAAAGGTTCGCCGATCACCGGTCACCGGTCACCGCTGGAGAAGAGGCTTCTGTCTGCGTTAGTCTCCCCAATGTTCTTCATCTTCCGTGCAATGTTTATCACGAGGTGGGTGCGGGTGGTGAGTGTTTGTTGAATGGCTGGTGAAAGGAGCTGAATGTTGATGAAATTTGTTTCAAGGATGAAACACTATGTATTCCATCTTGGAAAGTGTTTTGGACTGATGAGATCGTCAGCTTTTCAAGTGTTTATTGATTCCCGGAATATTTCAATTATCACGGCGTCGTTTCCCGGTAATAAGATTTTTTATTGATAAATTGGTTTTTACAACAAAGAAGATTGTAGATGCCAGAATTAGGCTTAATATGATGATGTTTTTTGTATTCTGATCCTTGGTAAATCCGCAATCTGGCATCAGCCCAAGTAATGCAGCGGAACCCTGAGTTATACCAAAGACAAGAAGAATATATCCAATAAGTCCTTCAAAAAACATCAGAATCCTTTTTCTTCTGAATTCAAGATCTTCTAGTGCTAAATTGATTTTCTGGTTAACCGAAGATTGCATCTGTTTTGAGTGCCGTTCATTTTCAACGTATTCTAGTAATTTTTTTTCACTTAGGTACTCAAATACTCCATCTACTATATCGAGTAAATATTTCCTGGCCTGAAGAATTGCCTTTTCCTGTTTTTTGCGAGTTAACCTGTTTAAATTTTGCAACGATTTTTCTGCCTTAAATATGAGAAACTCATTATATGTAACAACAATGAAGGGTAAAATATAATACGGGTTAATCCCAATTGACTTTTTAAGGTTAAAATAAATATCATCGTTTCTTCGGAGAACCAACAAACAGCCTCTGTTTACAAACATTAATGAATCTTTTCCTGTATTCACAGGAATCAGTGTGTCAGAAATTTCTTCTTTGTTTAATCTGTTGAAATCGAAAATTCCCAAAAGAAATGCACATAATAATCTATTGTCTTTGTTGTTGGAAGAGCCGAATACTTCCTCTGCCTCTTTTATTGTATCAGCTCTTTTCAATTCCAGTTTGTGAAACAAGTCGAAAAAATTATTGTAGCTGTCTTCTTCTTCAATATTAAGAACAACAGTTCCTGAAATATTTTCTAATGAGTCATACAACTCTGATTCTGAAATATTTCTCGTGTCATTTTTTGTATTGTTTTTTAAATATATTTTTTTAATCGTATTGATGACAAATTCTTTGAAAGGTACATTTCCAAATGAAATGCTGTTTGCAGGAAATGCTTGTTCCTGCTTACTGCCAAACAATGAACAAAGTCTGATTAAATCAAATTCATTAAAAAATGTATCTTGTGCAGGCTGAATAATAATGGTGATAACGGAATACTCTTTTCTTATAGTCGTTATGCTGGCTGAAATGTTACACGACAAGCTGTCTTTCTCTTTGAACAAAATTCTCTCTTTACGTCCTTCGCTGATAAAGTTGATACTTTCAGGAAAAGTGATTTGTGTGTTTTCCTGTAAGTCGGTTACGTGGCTGCAAATTGTCTTGTTTTTTTGATACCAGAAAGACTTGAGATCTTGTTCGAATGATGCAAATGTTTTGCATGATTCTGCAGGTTCATTTGCTGCATTGAAGGGGAAATGCATCGCTACTGAGCAATGGTGGAATTCATGCTTGTTGTCATAGGCATAATATTCAAGCTCACTCAGAATTTCCTCTTCGTTTGTATTGCTTAAATTCATTTTTCGGAAATCATTGTCTTGTTCAGGGTCATCGATACCCAGCTCTTTGTAAAATGAGTACAAAAAGCTATATATTTGATTTTTTTGCAGAGATTCTCCATTGTTTGGGATGGTTAAGAAATCGAGATCTTTTACTCTGTTTTTTCCTTCTCCCAGTGAAGGTTGCACATACGGAATGTCGATTTTTTTTGCACCATTCTTTTTAAAAAACTCATATCTGAGTGCCGCAATTATACTGTCTTCATTCGTTTTTTCCGGTGAGTGAACTTCCAGAAAAACTTTAGCAAAGCATGGCTTATTCAAGTTCTCTGCAATTTTACTCTTTACGTTTTGCAGCCCTTTTATAAGCAACTCTGCTCCAATGCCTTTATGTCTATGTGTTTCGTCAACAAAAATATATGTAATCAGAAGACTTTTCGCAGACGGATAATACTCAACCACCATTCCACCATTAACTTCTAATAACAGAAATGTCTTTGCGTCATCCTGAAAAGTTTTGGTTTCGATACGCTGCAGAATCAGATCAAAATCTTCTCGCTCATCAATAATTGGAAATGCGCTGATGTACATGGCTCTGCAAGGCTCAATCTTGTCGAGATTTGCATTGAGAGAATGTTTGTCATGTATTATTTGCATGGCATTAGTTTCTATAATTTCTTGTTTTTGGTCTAACCTGTTTAGAAATTTTCAACAAGGCTAAAGTAAACTATTTTTATGAAATGTTTAGGATTGAACTTTGGAAGATTATAAATTCTTTGCTGTACGAACCAATATCTTTGAGTTAACAGGTCAAAATTGTATGGTTTATTCAGGATGGATAGCTCTATACAAAAAGAAGCCGAAACATGTGATTCGGCTTCTTTTTGTATCGGATGCTATAAATTGATTATATTCCGATACGACATTATTTAAATAATATAGAAGCTGTAAGAGCTCTAGTTTTTTATCAGTTTTATTACGTCGGTTTCACTTGAATTTTTTAATTTAATATAATAAACGCCCGGGACAAGATCAGAAACATTGATTTGCTGATTTGAATACTCGTAATTAACAGGAATAGATTTTAAAAGTACCCCGCAAGTATTATATATTTCAAAAATCAAATCTCCTTCACTCATGTTATAGAGTAAATTAGTGAAGTCATGTGCGGGATTGGGGTAAACGCTAAATGAATCCGATGACAACTTATAAGTTTGAATGTTTTCATGAGTTGGTATTAAAACCTCTGATGACTTTTCCTCGTATTCACTCTTGGTGTTCGTTTTGTAGATATGCGACTTTTTATCACCGCTAAAATAAAAGTCGCAGTTTTCATCATCTCCCATGATGTTGTTTTCAATAGGCTCAACCTGAGTAGCACATGAAGCACTTGAATAATTCTCGTTTTTGTTTACAGCACTCACTGGCACAGAAATACTGTAAACCCCGAAATTATTTGAAACTACCAATGCATTATCACTTAAGATATCTGTCGGATAAGGATTTGCCGCTCCGTTATTGCTGACAAATGTGTTTTTCATTACATTGTAAGGCGCTACAGTGGCTCCGATCAAAGAATAGTTTTCCAATCCGTGATTTGTGTAATTATATAAGAAGTTATTCAGTATTGAAGGCATGTTACTTGCAGGACTAGTTCCGTTAAAATTAGTGTAAACAGCATTTTTTGTGTTTAACACACAATTGCTTCTGATTGCATTTATGTAATCACCCTGGATCTGATAACTGGCTATGCCTGTAACATCCCGACCCGAATGCAAATCCATATCAATCAAATTGCAACTCACATCTATGTAATTGGAGTTTTCCATATACACACCGTAAAACCAGCTTTTATTGATTGTGTTTTCCAATACATGGGCAAAATCAGAACCATTAATCTGAATGGCTGTTTCAAAACCATTAACAGTGTTGTTGCGCACAATTATTGGTCTTTCTGAACTTGCCTGACAATTAAGAATAAATATTGATGATTCATCTAAGTTAGCCTCGGGACTTAAATCATTTAGAATGTTCGTCAGAGTATTTCCCGAAACAGTAACATTGTCGCATTCCTGTAATATAATCATATGTTGGTTGGGATCATATCCGGCAATTGTTTCCATTTCATTGTTTTCGATGCTATAGTTACTTCCATATGAGACATTACACTGATACAAAATTACCGCCCTGGAATTGTTTGTAAAATTATTGTTGGAAATCTTACCACTACTTGAAGTCGAACTTATTCCTACCAAACGCCGGGCTGCAGTTGAAATGTCTGAAGACATAATAAAATCATTTTGCGAAATACTCGCTTCAATTTCCGATCTAATTGCAACAATTCCATACAACCATAAATCAGAAAGTCTATATCCACCACAACCAAATGTCCATCCAAATACATTTGTGTGTGTTACGAAAGCAAGTTCTGAAGGGTCTGTATTAACAAGAAACGTATTTCCGGAAATGGGCTTGCTTAGTTTTACATCCGTTAACCAAATGCCCGCATTATTATTTGAAAACAAGTTGTTTGCAATCTGAAAGTCAAATTCGGGCATATCCACCATTGCCGATTTATATATATTTATGGCTCTGGCTGCGTTTTTAAAGGTGCATTCATTAATTTGCCCGATTTCTCCTCCCTGAATCTCAAAATCAAGCCCCGTCCAGGTATAGAAAGGATTACATGAGCGAAATACTGAATTATTTGCTCTTATCATCGCCCCATTTTTAAATTCTAATTTAGAACATTCCCCGAATACAACATCAACATTGGTGATATCAAGTATTGCCCCATTGTCAACGGTAACTGTAAAACCATCCTCAATGTATACTTTATCGGGCCAAATTGTAGAAGAAGAAATTGTCACATCTGACTCAATCACATAATAAGAAGTGTCATCAGCAGCTATACAACAATCTGGAGCTGTTACAATTTGTGTTATGGTTCTTGTACAACCATTAGTATATGTAATTGTCAATGTTGCGGCATACTGCCCGCCATTTGAATAAACATGAATACCAACAAGGTCGTGTGAATGAGAACCATCTCCAAATTCCCATAACAAACTTTCAACACCTTCCATATCTCCATTCCAGGTTAAAGTAATATTACATTCTCCAGGGGTGCTGCCAACTGATATTTCATTAGCCATAAAAGAGGTAATAAAATTCGGGAACCCAAGTTTACAGATTGCACCTGTATTTAGTGTAAATGCCTGATCCTGAAAGATCGGGTTATTATCAGGATTATTAATTCGAGCTAAGTAATTTTTATCACCCCTGCATACATATATATTCCCATCTGGGGCAAGCTGCAGTGCTGTAATTACATAATCATTGCCAGATTCTGTTATGCTTGCCAATGTGCCAACTAATGTGTTATTTACAACGTCATATTTGTCAATCCTGGCAGATTGATCAAACACATAACTGGAAATATATAAAAAATTGCCTGATTTTGAAAATTCAAGACCGTAAGGTTTAAAACTGTTTGTAATTTGTCTTCTATTGGTTAATGATGCATTTAACCCATTGGCAGGATTAAAATCAACAATTTCCACATGACCATTACTAGTCCCTCCATTAGAATATACGGCCATGGCAATTTTTGTTCCATCCGGCGATGTCCGCATATAACCAAGAGTTGTATTATACATTTTATAATTAATATCTGATGTATTATATGTCTTTAATATCCCAGAAGAATATGTAATATCAAAATTGGATGATCCTGGAGCATTTGTTGCGATACATTCTACAGGGCCGTTATAAGTACTAGGATTATTAAATATTGTATTTGAAATTTTCGCATCACACGTTACATCCCAGATTAAATATTTGCTGTTTCCCCGGGCATGAGCAATAACATAATAACCGGAATAGTTACTCTTTGCAACAGCTGTTATTTTTTCATACACCGGCAATTCCGTTCCAATAGTGTTTGTGCCATTTGAACTATACATCAGTTTTGACTGAAGTATAGTTATATTTGTTGCAAGACCTGTTTTTGTAACCTCAACAAGTGCGCATCTGATACCAAAATATTCAGGATGGGTCGTTGAATAAATCCCTCCCCATGCATCAACTGTAAAAAGATAATATTGACGTTTAAATGGGCTATTGCTCATCGAATTCGGGTCTGGGTTTGGTATAACCACAGCGGATTGAGTAGAGGTTCCATCCCCTCCCAAAACGTTAATACCACCTACATTTGGGAGAAAAGTATAACTTGTCAATGGATGTTCAACATTCTGGTTATTCCAAATCTGTTGTCCGTTGGTGTAAAATAGCAAATCGCCATTTTCATCGCTTATTGACGCCACCCCTTCACCCTGACTCATGGCCGAATTAGGCAAATTCGTCGGAGCATAAACTCCTGTACCGTTATCTACAAATTTGATCATGGCATTATTGCCAAAAGTCCATGTATTCGCCTCGTTTTGAGCGAACAGACCAAAGATTTGATAAAAAAAGAGCATTGAAAATGCAATCTTTGTTTTAACATTTGATTTTTTCATTTTCTCAACATTTAATTTATACCTACTCGTATAGCTTTTCGGTTTCCGCTTTTTTTAATTTTTCCAGACAGGATCATATATCACTTTTCCACGAGAAATACTTTTCTTCCATCATTTTGAAAGCCTGAAATATTTAGCACTGATTATATCTGTGACAGGACTGCAATAATTCAAGAAGGCATTCGTTCAGGAAAATTCAGCTTATTAAAAGACCCGTTTTTTTCAGCGAACATTTTCGGCGTTTTAAGTAAAAAAAGTCCGGCAGTAATTTTTTGTTTGGCTTCTGAGTCAAGAATGGCAACTTTCTGTTCAATTTGTGGAGCTTTAATTAGTTCTTCCACATGTTAATAATTCTTCTGCTGTTCTTATTCACTTGCTCTGCACTACTATATCCCCCAAACTTTATTTTCTGAAAAGGTCTCTTTCTCATAAATAAGTCGTTTGGTAACAGTGGCTTTCTCTCAAAGCCAGATTCAGATATCTTTCCCAAAAACAGATAAGATGGTTACGGCTTCATCTTTTCTGTTATTATTTTCGCCCCAAATATATCCCAAAATTTATTAAAAACAACAATTTATTCAAAAAATATTCAGATTAAATTCTGCCAATATGCAAAATCCAAGCACAAATTCGCCTTGTGAAAGTTTGTTGAATTAAAACATATTGTGAATGGGGCGATGCGAGGGTTGGGGATTGGGAGGTGGCGCTGGGAGAGGGGATGGGATGTTTGTGCGGAGGGAAAAATATTTTTGCCTTACAAATTTAAACACCTACATTTGATCCACCCAAACCCATTTTCCCATGACCAACAGAAAAACCCAATTCCAAAACTTACTCGAATCGTTGAAGACCAAGGATGGTCCAAAAGAATTCAAATATATCGGCACCGGAAATCCGCTGGCGGATATATTGATTGTTGGCAAGGAGTGCGGATTTGATATAAAAGAGCCGGAGCAAAATGGAAATGATCCTGAGAAATATGTGAGGGAACTGGAAGATTACAAAAAACGCCTCGAGCAGTTTGAAAAAGAAATAAATAAAAATTACGAGTACTGGTGCGGCTTAAAGAACTTTGATACTGCGCATATTCCGGAAAGAAAGTATGAGGATTATCATGCATTGTATCCGTACAGAGGCCAGCTGCTGCTCAAAGATGATAAGAAGAACAATGGCACCAGTGTTACCTGGATGAATTATCAGAAAATGATCAATTATATTTTAGGTGATAAGGACAATAAAAAAATCAATTTTCATGAACACGCTTTTATTACGGAAGTGAATTCTACTCCATCGAAGGAAACAAAGAATGCTATAAAATCATCTATTTGCTTTCGTAAGAATCATGTTTTGAATTCTGAATTTTTCAGAAGTTTCCCGATTGTGATTATATCGGGGGTTGGCTATTTTAAGGTTACAACTAAAAAAAATGAAGTTGAGAATATTTTTGAGGTGAAGTTTGAAGAAAAGAAATTTACTCCGAAAATAAAACAACCCTATTGGATTCATTGGAATGCAGATAAAACGAAGCTTGTGATTAACACGTATCAGCTGAGCATTGGTGTTGGGGATGAATTGTTGAGAGAGGTGGCTAAGGAAATATCGGAATCGGGATTGGTAGTGTAAATGATTTGTTTCTGATGATTATAATTTACTTATTTATTGTTTACAAGCATTCATGGTTAAGAATAAGTCTTTAAACAATTGTTCATTTCCAATAAAGTTATGCCACTTTAGTACTCCTGAATTATTAATTGCAATAGCATCACATGAGATTTCACATTTCCAGTTCACTAAGTCAACATTTTTTACAAATACTCTTACGACTTGTTTCAATTCCATTTTTTGCATAACTGTATTCGGATGTATAGCAAAATTAACGGATCTACCGCCAGTCTGAAAGCTTGGGTAAGACAATAACTCTGAAAAATATTCATCATTTGCATAAACGTATTTATGGGCTAAACAACCAGATATTAAATACTTTGAGTCTGTGATAAATAATTTGCAATAGAATTTCAAGACGTTTATCAGATCGTTTCGGGTTTTGGGACTTTCAGATGAAAGTTTATCGTTTATTTTCTTCAAATTCCCGTCAGATAATATTCCAAATTCACTTTCAGTTGGGACATTCTCTAATACAAATGATGTATTCGAAACACTAACATTTGGCCTGAAAACCCACTCTGATATATGATAGGGAACACTTGAATCAAATTCGTTATTTCTTATTGTTTCAAGCAATGCTGTCATGGGTTCAGATGCACAATACATTACAGGGTGATACGGAATATTTGCTCTTTGGAAATCTGTTGAACTTATCGCTGGTCGGTATGAGTATTCCGAAATTAAGTGTTTATGGAAATCGGGAAACCCTCTTCGTACTCGAAAATATCTGAAAGGCAAGTCTTTTTCATCATGCATGCTTATCCATCTGGGTAGTATTACAAAGTGCTTTTTAATTGAGCTTTCAATCTTCTTGCAGTATTCGCTGACACTTGCGTTTTTGTCATATAAAATAATATCAGTCATTTCCTTTTCTAACATATTCAATTCGAAGGCTATCTCTTGGATTGATGGACAATGCAGTTCTTTCATGTTAGTACTTTTATTTATTCAATTTAAAAATCGAAACAACGTTTAATAGACAACTTTGAGATCATTGTCTACCATTGAAAATATTCTTTTCGCGGATTATTATTTTTTAAAAGATCAAATAGCATGTTTTGCGCATCCGACTCATCAAGAAATGGACAGCAATCTCGAAATAATTCACAAATACCTTTAACATTCGGCATATTCATAGTATAGTAAATAGATGATGGACTATTAGCAGTATTTAACATCTCTGAAAGCATCATTAAAGCCGTTTCTTCCAAGCTCAAATTCCCGAAAACAATAGTCAAATAGTATCTCTTTTTTTCTATATTGAGGTCAATCCTATCAATAATATAAAAAACATTCCAAATTGAATGAATATGACGGTTTAAAACTTCTCTATCATTAAATAAATTTGCGGCATTTTCCTTAAGCACAAGATAAAACTGGTTTACATTTTCGTTCAAATCTGTACTGGTATTCATTATGCTTTTTCTTGTTGACAGCTGTCTTTTCAATAGCTCTTTTATACCATTAGTTGCAATATTTTTGTCTCTCTTGTTTGAATACTCCTGCAAAACACTTGTAATAAAGCTATCATTCTTTTGTTCGAGCAATATTTCCCTTTGGAAATTCATTACATCGGTTGAATGATTAGTTGCTTTTACTAATTTCAATGTAAAAAACACGTAAACGACTGTTGAAGCTGCCATAATTAATGAAGCTAACAGACTAAAACACTCATAGTAACTCATGAATAATTGTTTTTGTTTTTTATTACCCCATCACCCCATCCACCTCCCCCATCACCCTCTCCGTCTCATTCAGGGCGATGATGATGCGTTGGTAGTGGAGGATGTCATCGAAGGAGAGGGTGCGGGTTTTGCGTCGTATTTTCAAATCGCCACGATAGCTGTGTTCGGTGGCAATGCCGGCTTTGTAGAGCTTATTGAGTGCGGATATGTAATCGGGGATGGTCATTTTGAAAATAATTTTACGCTTCAAAGCTAATGATTTTTGGTTAATATTGATAACGTGGGAAGAATATTTTATAATTCATTTTGCTTCGCGTTCGCCGCGGTGTCCGGCCTTAAATAGCTCAACGGGTATGTTCCATCACAACAAGGATTAAGACTCCTTACTTCACTGATAATTGTCACTATCTTTTGCCTTTGACTGATATTGTTGATACCTTTGATGCAGAGAGAATACAACATTCGATTGAAGCAGAAACATTAACAATGTCGCAATGAAAACAAGATTCGAAATATTGCTCATTTTTTTGCTAACAGCGGGATTAATTTCGTGTTCGAATGTACAGAGTTCATCTGAAACACGTAATGAGGAACAAAACGCAATAAAAATGAATACAATAAATACAGATACAGCAACATTTGCAGCAGGTTGTTTCTGGTGTGTAGAAGAGCAATTGAAGCAGTTGAAAGGAGTAGAAAACGTGATTTCGGGCTATACCGGCGGAAAGCTTAAAAATCCGACTTACAACGAGGTTTGTTCTGGACTTACAGGTCACACCGAAGCTTGCAATGTCATCTTCAACCCGGAAATAATTACTTACGACGAACTGCTGGCGGCATTTTTCCAGACACACGATCCTACACAGCTCAATCGGCAAGGCAACGATGTTGGTACACAATACCGTTCTGCCATTTTTTATCACAACGAAGAACAAAAAAAACTGGCGGATTATTATATTCAAAAATTGAACGAAGAGGAGGTTTACACCAGTCCAATTGTAACAGAAGTCAGCCCATATTCAGTGTTTTACGAAGCAGAAGAATATCATCAGGATTATTATGAAAACAATTCGCAGAAACCTTATTGCCAAATGGTCATAAAGCCGAAGCTGGATAAATTCCGAAAGGTTTTTAAAGAAAAATTGAAGAAGTAATGAGATATGAAAGCAATAATTTGGGTATTACTTGGCATCAGTTTTTCTGGATGCAACAGTCAATCGCAACAAAACGACACCAATATGCAATCAACCGTTAATTCATACTATTCAAGAACCGATACCGCACATCTGGAAGTGAGCAACGCAGAATGGAAAAAAATTCTCTCGCCCGACCTATATGCTGTTGCCCGCGAAGCAGCTACCGAACGAGCTTTTACGGGAAAATATTACCAGCACGATGTAAAAGGCACCTATTTTTGCGCTGTGTGCGGCAATAAACTCTTTCGTTCCGACGCTAAATTTGCCAGTTCGTGTGGATGGCCGAGCTTTTTTGAGTCCGACCGGGCAGGTAGCGTACTTTATAAGCCAGATAATTCGTTTGGAATGAATCGAACCGAAGTGCTTTGCGGACGATGCAACTCTCATTTAGGGCACTTGTTCGAAGATGGTCCTCCACCTACGTATAAACGCTTCTGCATGAATTCCATTTCGCTCGATTTTGAACCCGATAAATAGAACGTTCTTGCTCTATTGCCAACGTGGTACAGGCTTGCTGCCAGCCTGGTCCCAGCTCATATTTTTGTAGTGCTTTTGTCTTAGGCGTCACGTAAAACGTGATACGATTGCCATCGGCTGATCTCTATAGCGCCACCACATAAAACAGCTTGTCACGTTTCACGTGATGACAAGCCGGCGGTTAATTCGCGGCGATGGATGATGAAAAAAATGAATAATAAACAGCGCTCATCTGTGATGAGAGCAAAAGCTCGCCGATCACCGGTCACTGCTCACCGCTCACCGCTGGATAATGGGCTTCTGTCTGCGTTAGCAGCTGACCACAACGCCTTTTAACATTTAATTCGTTCGCTTCGCGGGAAGCGCGTTTTACAACGCGTGATTTTTGTTTTCAAAGGAGCTTCGCGTGGTCCTTTGTCCCTGGGGCTATCGCCCAAGGGCTAAGATCCCTAGCGCCGTCGGCGCATCTGATGGAGCTTCGCAGCTTTTTTTATGCCTTCGGCGGTTAATTCGCGTCGATGGATGAAGGCAAAAGAAATAAATGATAAACAGCGCTCATCTGTGAAGAGAGCAAAGGCTCGCCGCTCACCGGTCGCTGCTCACCGCTCACCGCTGGAGAATGGGCTTCTGTCTGCGTTTGCAGCTCTTATTGTTTTTTCTCCGGCGCCAGATATCGCATGCCGCTGTTCATCATCATCAGGCGGAGCCAGTCTTCGCCGTAGCCGGGGTGGGTGATTTTTTTCGGAATGCCTTTGTTGTTGCCGTTGTCGAGCAGCTTGCGATCGGCCGATTCTTTCACATTGCCATCCATGTATTTCATGAACAGATATTGAAAAAATATGCGCCAGTCCTGCACTAATTTATTACCGGTGGTGCAGCTGTATTCGGTTAAATATTTCCGTGCAGCTTCGGGATCGCTCTTCAACAGCGCGATTGCAGCAGCATCGATGTCTGCGGTTCTGGCAAGATATCCGTTTTCGAGTTCTTTCTGATAGACTTCAATCTCAGGATGAATCAGGTCGTAGCGCGTGTAACACCAGTTGGTGACGAGATTGAAAATCCAGAATGCACTGTTGTCGTTCCACTCAATCATTGATCCGGTGCCGAATGCGTACGATGACGGAATTTCGGAAATGCTTGCATACATGGGTGCATACACACATCCGTCGGCATCGTCGACACCAAACCAATAAATGCCACCGACCACATCATCGAGCCAGGAGCGGCTCTGGGCCACAAAACTGTATCCTGTCTGCTGCGTGGCAATGGCGCGTTCGTGTACATATTCGGTGCTGTCAATTTCGAAAGTCATCGGACGCCAGCGGTAAGGACAATGCCAGGGACCTGCACCAATACCATCGCGCATATCGAGAGGTGTGCCTTCGTAATGATCGCGCATGGTGGCCATCACCAATTGAATGTCGATCAGCTCGTCGGGCTTCACCCAGAGCGGAAGACGGTTTGAACAAAACAGATTCGGATTGTCGCATCCGCTGCACATTTTGCAATCATATTCCAGATTGCCGCAGGCATAATTCATATACGACGTATTGTTGCGGATATCTTTATTCACCTTGCGGAAGAAGGCCCACACGCGTGCATCGCAGAAACGCGAGCCGTCGAATGTAATCGGGTTGTACACATCCGAAAAACTGAATGCCGCATCTGTTCCCTTATAGAAGTCATGAGCCTTTGCAAACGAGATTACATCGGGGCTGTGATAGACTTCCTGTTTCAGATTTTTCCAGTCGTTTTTCTTTTGAAAAGGAAAAGTAGTGATACGAGCCTGATTGGCGTGTGCCGACACATACCCGTCGGGAATGCGCATGGCGACCCACACGGCGCCTTTTTCGTAGGTACCTTTTCCGATAATTTCCATGATCCATGCTTCGTTTTTATCGCTGATCGAAAACGATTCGCCACTGCTGGCATAGCCGTAAGTTGATACGAGTTCGGCAATGATCATAATGGCTTCGCGGGCGGTTTTGGCGCGTTGCAGTGCGAGTTTCATGAGCGATCCGTAATCGGGCAATGCATCGGGTTGCGACTGCAGTTGTGCAAGTCCGCCGAAGGTTGTTTCGCCTATGGCTACCTGGTGCTCATTCATGAGTCCTACTACGTTGTAGGTATGTGCTACTTCGGGAATTTGTCCGAGTAATTTTCCGGTTTCGTAATGAATGAGGTCGACCATATCGCCCGGCTTGTGATCGGCAGCGGGATAATGGAAGAGATAACCGTAGCGGCGGTGCGAATCGGCTGCATAGGTAATCATGACAGAACCGTCTTTCGATGCACCTTTGGTGATGATCAGGTTGGTGCAGGCAAAGGCCGGAACGACGCTGAGAAACAGCAGAAGAAATGTAATGCGAAGCATAGGCATGATTTAATGCGCTAAAATAAGAAATTTCTGCGAAGGACGTCGCTATGCAGAGTTGCCCCGACATTCCATCGTTGCGGCGGGTATAACCCCTCGAAGAGTTTCAAACTCTTCGAGGGGAACTGAACTGCCGGAACATGGAATAGTCGCACAAAAACAACAACGCTTCCGGTACAACCGACTCTTCCATTTCGCCGCGGCGAATTTCATTGCATTCCAGACTATGGAAGGTCGGAT
>Ga0074193_1000706_pt1 | contig 49709 bp, 43 predicted proteins | sample EPASupsiteHSE605_FD_64523 | JGI IMG/M metagenome (GOLD analysis project Ga0074193, IMG submission 64523) | Bioremediated contaminated groundwater from EPA Superfund site, New Mexico - Sample HSE6-05 | ecosystem: Environmental > Aquatic > Deep subsurface > Groundwater > Contaminated ...
AAGAATGACCTTCCCATCGAGCCTTAACTCCTCAAGCAAAGAATAGATATCCGAAGCCGTTTTTACCTCCTCAGACTCAAACGAACGGTCAATCTTTTTTGCAAGCTCCGAGATTTTATGCATATGCACGGGCTCAAGGGTCATGGATAAAAGATACTTTGGGGAGTTTATATATTTGTTGAGTGGAAAGGGGAAAATGCAGGTATTTAACTGGAAAATGAGTGATGGAAATAAGGAAGTGTAAAACTGTCTTTCTCTATTAAGTTCTGAGTATGCAAATATTGCTTTTGTACTATTTCGTTAATCTGGTTTATTTGACTATTCTTTCGGCTTAATTGATCGTTAGTTAAGTCGTTTTGCTGATTAGGAATTCATTTTTACTTGCGATAGAACAATTGAGTTTAGTATTGAGAATAGTCATTTCAAACAACAGTATATTTATATTAAATCATTCTTTTAATTGATAAGCTGCTCTCAGATTTGGATTGTCCTTCTTATGAAAGCTATTTTGGCGTTATACTATGCAAATATCATACTAAACAAAGGCAAATCTTAATCGAATTTTAAATTAAGTTCGAAAATTTCATGAAAACAGAAACATATTCCTTATTTATAACCCATCCCAAAAATGGTTATTCACTGTAATTTTTACAATAGCAGGATGCAAAGCCGGAATGGATACCCTCATATGAACGAACACTTGATATGAATGATACCCCAAAATTATAAATTTACTGTGACTTTTCAACATACCTCACAAACTTATCGGTAGGCTCTTAAAAACAGAAGGAAGTACAGTATGAAAATGTCAAAGAGAGGAAAACGAAGAAAACAACACAGCTTTGTTACTGGAACATTTAAGATTTTGTTATATCTTTTTCTAAAATCAATAAAGCTGCTGTTTAGTTTTCCAATTTACTTACTGAAAGCAATGAGGCTATTGTTTAGTTTCTCGATTCACTTACTGAAAGTAATGTGGCAGCTGTTTAGTTTCTTAATGCATTTACTGAAATCATTATGTCTATTTCTCAGTTTTTTAATTCACTTACCTTATAGAATTGTAAAACGACTTCCCCAAAATTCATCAAAACCAGTACTACCTACATTAGCCGAAATTGATGAAATGGACGGATACAAATTTGAAGAATTTATGAAATGTGTTTATGAATACTTAGGGTATTCAGTCTATCACACTCCGTTCTCAGGTGATCAGGGTGCAGATCTTATTCTAACATCAAAAGGAAAAACAAAAATCGCTGTTCAGGTTAAACGATACTCAGGTAAAGTCTCAAATAGTGCAGTACAGGAAGTTGTAGCTGCAAAAGGTTTTTACAAGTGCACTGAGGGCATAGTAGTTACAAATAGTTACTTTACCGATTCTGCCAAACAATTAGCTGAAGCGAATTTTATTGATTTAGTTGATAGAAATGAACTTGAAAAGCTGATTAATACTATCCATAATTAAGATTTGAAAGTAGGGCAGACTTTGAATGTCAACTACTTGCTTTTATGCAAGCTCGTTAAGCTGGCTTAACTTGTTATCCTTCAAGCTTAACTAATTTCCAATTAAGTTTATCTGTTTTATAAGACCTTCAGTTCCTTACTTGCTACCGAAAAATCGAGTTTAAAAAAGCATAAATAGTAGAAAAATACTCAAAAAGTAAGGGAGCTATCAACTGGATATTTATTATCAGAACTTTGTCATAATTTATCATTTTTTAGAATTATGTTGAGCATTGTAGTTTTAAATGATATGATACTTATATTAAATTGCTCATTTAATTATTGAATTACCCTTAGATCTGAGTAACTTTCGCCAGAAAAATATGTGTGTTATTAGATTAGCAGATGACAAAATAAATAGAGATAAATATTGGTAGAAATTTAAGCAAAGTTTGAAAATTTCGTGAAAAATATCCTGAGGCTTAGAGCCTGTACGAAAAGTGGTTATCTAGTGTTGCTTTGAGAACGTGTAAGATGCAAAATCGGAATGAATGTACGAATATTTAGACTGATTACAATCTTACAACACTCGATTACTGACTTTTCCAAATAGCTCTATTATCGGAAAGATCTTAATCAATACATTCTACCTTGCTAATGGTACTTGTATTCAAGATAAGACATATAATTACGTAGCCAAAAAGATTTATGATTACGTAGCCAAAGATTTCGTGGAGCTGGACTAAGTGAACCTGCTATGGCTAAGAAATAAGATAGACATGCTCAAAAAAGCAATAAATCCATTTACCATTATATTTTGGATATTTGCATCTGTGACTGTAGCCCTTACGTTTTTAGTGTTAAAACGAAAGAAGTCACCCTGATTAGAAAAGTAATTTCATTTTTTCTTTCCTTTTTGTCCTGAAAAATAATGTCCTGCAACCTTCAGGCGTGGCCTACTACCAGACTAAAATCAATGCATGAAGGCTTTTTTCCGTTTTATACTTTTTTTGATAAAAATCTTTATACAATTGTTCAGGTATGAAGAATTGAGTTCAGTCGCCAATACTTTCATTCAGCCTTTATTACAGAAAAAATTTCTTCAATTGATAAAATTTCTGAATGCTCAGTCCGGCTTATTTAATCTGCTTTTTCTTAACTCTTCCCGGAGCTCTGCCAGTTTACCGCGAGCAGAACTATATTCATTTTTTAGAGTTTCGATATCTGCTGGTACAGTTTTCATCCTTGCCTCTACCAGTTCCCTCATTTGTTCATTTTCGATTTCATCCGATAATTTGCAGCTTAAGTCTTCTTTGATTTGCCCTACCTCCTCGATATATTTATCGAATTTATCTACCGATTCTGTCAACTTTAATTCTCTAGCTACAGCCTCCAGACTCTCTAATTCGTCTATCAGGGCATCCACGCTCCTATCCAGGTCATTCATTTTCTGTTCCAGCCTGATTAACCTGGACATTACATCCTGCTCAGCTAACTCGGACAATATATTCCCCCTTACCTTAAATTTAGTATAATATACCATTAGCAATATGTACCTTAAAGCCTCTGTTTATCTGTTAACAACAGTTTTATATTCACAAATTCCTGAGCCTATAATGTGAAAGTTCTCATCCCACTCCAGATTTCTTTATCCAGCCAATAAGCAGCCCTGGATTTTTCAGTTCGTTCTATGCCCCCGATAAAAAAGGAATCCTACTCTCAGTTTACTTCTTCGGTATAAGAGTTAATGGACTTAAGTTTCATACTCTCCTCCAAAAAAGAGTTATTAATAGTATTAAGATTTCCATTGTTATGAATTAAGAAGAAACAAAATAGTAGAGAGAGCTATAAAATTTAAATGTAGATATTCTGTTTTTGAGGGAAACTGAATGCCGATTCAAATAACATATAAATCTATTACAGATTATTTCAATACACCATTTTTCCAGAAAAAAGGCTTGCAAGGGTTTCTTTCGAATTTTTTAAACGCTTCTGGAAAAAGCCCAGGATACTTTGCTTCCTCAAGTGGAATACAGAACATCCTTTCTGGATAGGACGAATCTCCGCCAAATCCGATGACAACAAAGAAAGGAAGCTTCTTTTCCCTGGCAAAACCCTGATAACGTTTTAATTGTTGAGGATCGGACCACTGTAGTTTACCCTCAAACAGGCAGGATCTGAACTTACACTCAACGCAAAAAATCTCATCTTTCGGTAGATAACGGACAATAAGATCTGGACCGGCATCAGATTCCACAAATCTGTCGTGCTTCCGCGTAGTATCTGTGCTCCATTGCACAATCGAAAAGTACTTGTTGTCGAAAAGGTTCACAACATACTTTTCAAAATCGTTTCCCTTTTCTACGGACTCGTCTTCTTTCAAGACTTCAACTGCTCTTTTAAGTTTGCCAACAAGTCCCGTAATAAACCTCCGAATAGTGTATAATAATAGAATATCTTTCATTAGTTTAAAATATATCGACTGTTGTTATCAATTAAAATTATTTCGACATATATTTATCCAGAAAAATTTTTTGAGCTATGTAGAAATTTCTCAACGATCTTTATAGGAAGTGAAGAACTTATCTCTTTAAAGGAAATGCAGAACATTTTTTTCAGTCATCTGGTTTTCTCACCGAGATCTATCCTCAAATTTTCTTATGATTTTCCACAATTATTACCGCAATTATTACCACAATTATTACCACAATTCTCCTACAAATATTTATGAAAACGTTTTTATAAATATTTTTCATAAAGGTTTTCAGGAATTCTTTCGGAAAACCTTAATCTAAAAAAAGGATATACTATATTGGGGATAAATTAAAAAGTTTATAAAAATAATTGAAATGAGATTAAACTGCAAGGTTTTATGCCTATGGGGAGAAGGCCAAGAAACTACGAGGAGAAACTGATAACTCCGGAACAAGCAGTTGAGCTTATGGAAGAAGGCTGGAGGCGGGCAGACCTGCACGTTCATACAAGCTGTTCCTTTGACGTGCTTCCTGTAAGAGACCTGCACCCGGAGAACCTTTATGAGAAGGCTCTAAAAATGGGAATGGATTACGTGACATTTACAGATCACGATACCATTGAGACATATGAAATTCTCGGATGGAACCGTGAAAAACTTGTCCCTGGGGTTGAAATAAGTATCTATGATCCGGAATTTGTAGGGCATTCACTGCATATTAATATCTTCGAGTTTGACAGAGAACAGTTCTTTGAGCTTATGGAAATTGCGGAAATCGAACATGACCTGAGAAGCTTTATCAGATACCTCAAGCGGAATAAACTTCCTTTTATTTACAACCATCCTTTCTGGTTTGAGTTTCATAGTGACCCGAATCCGTCTTCAGTCCCAAGGCTAGCAAAACTTTTCCCTGTACTGGAGTACAATATGCACGAACTCAAGCAGAAAAACGAACTTACAATTGCTCTTGCTGAGAGCTTTGGCAAAGGTATTGCCGCAACAACCGACACCCATACAGGGAACCTGGGAAAGGTATATACTCTCGCGAAAGGAGAGAATTTCAAAGAGTTTTTCAGAAATATAGCAAAAGGAAAAAGTTACATAGTTCCTGAAGACCTTACCAGAGAGCTTCTGATCGACGAAATGAATACCTGGATAGATCTGATTTTTGAAAAAAGCCAGAAAAGCAGAAACGCAGAAAATTACCTTACCGGAATAAAATCTCTGGATACAATGGTCAAAATCTCAAGAAGCACCCTATTGAGCTGTTTCCCTGGTCTTAACAGGACAACCATGAACCTGTTCTATATGATCTCAAATACCGGGCTTCCTGCATCATTTTACATTCATTCTGCAGAAAATCTGGCAAGGGAAATAGAAAGACAGATTGAAATTGAGAAGTGAAGGTAAAAGCGTATTTTTCAGTTTTTTGTAATGGCTCGAATTAGCCTATATAAAAAGGGCTTTCCCCAGTCTATTTTTCGGATAAGAAAATATCAAAAAGTTTATATTATGAAATTGTTTAGATTATGTAGCATAAAAAATTCAGAATTCGTATTATTTTTAACTACAGTCTTGGGCATTACTGCTAACAATTTACTACGGTAAAAGAGAATCTGATTCGGTTATGACTATGTTATTCTATAATCAATTAGGACTTGTAAGAATATTTAAGAACTGAACCAATTTTAGAACTATAAAATAGTTTAGACTTGTAAAATATTTTTGGGTAAATAAGATATTTTGGACCTGTAAAATATTTTGGATCTGCAAAATATTCAGGATCTGCAAAATATGTTTTAATCCGGATGATAAGAGCTCAAAACAGGGGAAAGAAGTAGATGAAACAAATAAAACACCTAATGGGGCTGGAATTAAAAGCAAGACTAAAGCAAACGATTATCCTTGCAATACTTGTTCTTACCTTTTGCTTAACCATATTTTCTTCAGGAGCGGCAGGGCAGGAAGATACCGAAAACAATCAACCAGTTTCAGACGAAGGATTTTTTAACCGATTTATCACATACGTAAAAAACCTTTTCTCAGGGGAAGAAGGAAAACTGCAGAGCTCAGGAGAAATTCCCAAAACCGGTGCTGCAGACATTCAACAGTCAGCTGAGCCTGAACAAGCAGTCCTGAAAATTGCAACTCCGGATGTAATAAAGTCTGCATCCCTGGTTGGAGATACAAGTCTGGGAATTTTTGCTCATCTTTCAAACCCACCACTCATGAAAATGGATGCGGAAGGACATATTGTAGGGCAGCTCGCAGAAAATTATAGCGTATCGGAAAACAACACGCGATGGACCTTCTACATTAGAGACGACCTCTACTGGAGCGATGGAGAAAAAGTAACACCAGAAGATGTTGAGTTCTCAATCCGTTACTACGGAGAAAAAACCCCCTGGGCAAGCTGGATCAACGACACCCTGGAAAATTCAACGGTTTCGGAAGCCGACAATTCCGTGACATTCAAGTTTAACAAGCCTTACACTCGAGTCAATATGGAGTTTGCAACCTATGATATCCTCCCTGCTCATGTGTGGAAAAAAATAGAGAACCCGGTAGAATACACAAACAACGGCCCTTATGTCGGCTGCGGACCATATTATCTCAAGTTGATAGACCTCAATGCCGGAAAACTCATTTTTGAAAAGAACCCCTACTGGAAAGGAAAGATGCCTGAGTTCGAAACTGTAGAAATCCATTTTTACTCAAATGTTGACGTTGCCACTCTGGCTCTTAAAAACGGGGAAGCTGACAGTTATTACAAGTACGCAGGGTCATACCCTTACTCCGGTATTGAGCAGCTTGAAAAAACCGGAAATTTCGACTTTCTGGAAAAGACTAACGTCGGGCTTGTTTTCCTTGCCCCGAATTTGAAAAAAGCCCCGTTTTCGGACCCGGAATTCAGGGAAGCACTGGCAGATTCCATAAATTACGAAGAGCTTGCAAGGCTTGAAACTCTGGGGTATGGAGAAGTTCCAAATCGTGGCTTTGTGCCATCAGCCATGGAGAATTATAAGGAAACCGAAAAATTGGAGTACAGTCCCGAAAAAGCTAGAGAGATCCTGAAAAAAGCCGGATACTCGGACAGCAACGGGAATGGAATACTGGAAGGAAAAGACGGAAAGGACATAAAGCTTGAAATCCTCATCCGACCTGATTACGCCCGAACAGGCGAGCTTCTCGATGAATACTTTGAGCAGATTGGGCTTTCTGCAGACCTCAAAACTGTGGATTCGGACACCTGGATCACTCTTAAAGACAGTTACAATTATGACCTGACAGTAACACGTTCCACTCCCTGGGGTATGCTTATGCACTCAAGTTGGGGAAGCGGCTATTTTGATTCCAGACGGACAGGCCAGGGAGTTATGCATAATCTGGAAGACCCTGCGTTCCTGCAGCTCTGTGATAGTATCCTTGCAACCACTGATTCTGCCGAACTCCAGAAGTATGCATATGAGTTACAGGACTACTATGCAGATAATCTGCCTGCAATTCCCCTCTACTGGAGCAAGTCGGTTACTCCTTTTAACAGGCATTTTGAAGGCTGGTACGCGGATCCCCTTTACGGGACATATAACCTGGATACTTTTACAAATGTAACGAAGGCGGAGGCGTAAAAACTAGTCTCTGAAGAAAGGCGTAAAAGTTAGTCTCTAAAGAAATCAGACAGAAGAATAAGGTAGGAAAAATAAGGAAGATGTTAGAGACAGCAAGAACAGAGTAGTAAGAACAATGTCAAAGATAGCAAGAACAGAGTAGTAAGAACGATGTCAGAAATAGCAAGAAAAGTAACCAGGTATTTTGCTTCACTGGTGCTGATAATCGTCATCAACTTTACCCTCCCAAGGCTCATGCCTGGAGACCCGGTAAAGAACCTGATTGGTGAAGACGCTTATGTTTCAGAAGAAGTAATGGAAGAACTGAGGGCGGAATTAGGGCTTAATCTGCCCCTTTCCGAGCAGTTCATTTCCTATATTTCAAACCTCCTGCACTTTGACCTGGGATATTCCTATCACCTCCATGCTCCTGTAGCAGAGATCCTTCTGAACAAAATGAGCTGGACACTTATTTTCGTGGGAGTGTCAGTGGTTATTGGGACTTTGCTTGGATGTTTTCTCGGTGCCCTTGCAGGATGGAAACCGGAAAGAAAAGCGAGTCACTTCACCAGTTTCACTTTTGTGGTACTCTCCTGCATCCCACCTTACTTTCTTGCCCTCCTGACTCTCTATATCTTTTCTTTTAAACTGGGGCTCTTTCCCTCCAAAGGCTTTTATGATACCCCTGAAATAGGAAGTGTGCTGCATCACCTTTTCTTACCTGTCTGTGTAATGTCTGTGTTTTCAGCATCCAGAAACTTTCTGGTCATGCGAGGAAGCGTAATTCAGGAAAAGGAACAGCTCTACGCACTGTATGCCAGAGCAAAAGGCCTGTACAATACCGATATACTTTTCAGACATATCATAAAAAATGCCTCTCTTCCGATAATTACCCTGCTTGCTCTGGATTTCGGTTTTCTCTTCAGCGGAGCACTGTTCATAGAAATCATTTTTTCCTTAAACGGGATGGGGGTCATGATATACAATGCAATAATGGGAAAAGATTACCCTCTGCTTCAAGGAGCATTTCTGGTAATTGCCTTTACTGCCCTGCTAGCAAATATGTTTGCTGACCTGCTCTATATCTTAATTGACCCCAGAGTAAGAGGAGGAGGCACGGATGAATCAGTTTGATTGTACCGTTAATTCCTGCATGAAAGAAGCGGACATTGAAGGTTTTTCTGAAAAAAAAACCGAAAGCTCGAACTTCGAATTTCCTGAAGAAACTTCGTACTGGATTTTTCAAAAACATAAAGGTTTCCAGGGACTGTTCAACCGGATAGGCGCTTTCCTCTTTATACTTTTTGTTTTTATGGCGCTTTTCCCATCCGTTTTTGCTCCTTATGCCCCGGAAGAACGTTTCATACCCTACGAAGCCCCTTCGGAAGAACACCTGCTAGGGACAAACGACATAGGAAATGATATCCTTTCAGAACTGGCTTTTGGGGCACGGATCTCAATGACAGTAGGTTTTATGGCAGCCCTGATCTCAACTCTCATCGGGACTGCATTAGGTCTCTGTGCAGGCTATTTCAGAGGAGCCCTTGATGAGCTGTTAATGGGCTTTACTGATGTTGTCCTTGTTATCCCCAAAATCCCCCTTATCATAGTCCTGGGAGCGTTTCTACGGCCGAGCATCTGGATCCTGATCTCTATTCTAGGGCTTCTTTCCTGGGAATCCACTGCCAGAGTCACCCGTTCAAAGACCTTACAGCTAAGGGAAGCAGGTTATGTAAAAAGTGCCCAATGCATGGGTTTTTCCTCTTACCACATTATGAAATCGGATATATTCCCAAACATTATCCACATCCTGTTTCCAAAGTTCATGCTGGCAACTGCTTCGGCAATGATTTCTGAAGCATCTCTTTCTTTCCTGGGACTTGGTGATGTAAGCATGAAAAGCTGGGGAATGATGCTTTCTTTTGCTTTTTCTCAAGGCGGTTTTATTCGAGACATGTGGTGGTGGTATATGCCTCCGGGGATCTGTATTACCTTATGCGTACTGTCTATTGCACTAATAGGATTCGGGCTTGAAGCAAAGGAAGGAGAATACTTTAGAGAAGGTGCAAATACGCTATGAGACTCCTTCCCAGGAACACATTACTTGAAAGGAACACATTACTTGAAAGGAACACATTACTTGAGAGGAATACGTTGCTTGAAGTAAGGGACCTTGAGGTCTCATTTCAGGGAATGGAAACCGTAACCGTACTTTCGGGAATTTCGTTCTCGATAAAAGAAAGTGAAACTCTGGCCCTTGTAGGAGAGACCGGATGCGGGAAATCTATCGTCGCACATGCAATTATGAACCTCCTGCCTCCTGAGTCAAGGGTGAAAGGGAACATAGAATTCAGGGGAAAAAGTCTGTCAGAGATGAACGAAAAAGAAATGGCAAAGATAAGAGGAAGAGAAATTGCTATTATTTTTCAGAACCCGTCTCTTGCCCTAAACCCTGTGTATTCCATAGGGCACCAGCTTGTAGAACCTCTGTGTGTGCACCAGAAGGAAAAGAAAAAAACTGCTCTTTATAGAGTCGCATTAGCTCTGAAACGTATGGGTTTTGTAAACTTCTCTGAATGCATGAACTACTATCCTTCATGGTGTTCAGGAGGAATGAACCAGCGCTTTTTGATTGCTGCTTCAACAATACTTAACCCTGCACTCCTTATAGCAGACGAACCCAGCAAAGGACTTGACAAAAAATGCATAACTGAACTGGAAGCTGAACTTAAGAATCTGAAAATGGAAAGTAAGAGTGCCCTACTTCTAATAAGCCACGACCTCGGTTTTGTGCGGAGGCTTGCAGACAGAATTGCCGTTATGTATGCAGGGGAAATTGTTGAACTCGCTAATTCTTCAAGTCTATTTGAGAATCCCCTACATCCCTACACAAGAGGTCTCCTCAACAGCTTACCTGAAAAGGGCTTTATTCCCATACCCGGATTTTCTCCGCCTCTTAATAGCCTTCCTTCGGGCTGCAGGTTCCATCCTAGATGCCCTTTAAGGGAAAAGCGCTGCATTCGGGTTCATCCCGAAATTAAAGAAACCGGTGAAAAGGCTGTGAGGTGTTTTCTATATCCCTGAGAGCAGACAGCATATCAAAGATATACGGAGCAGGCCTGTTAAGCGAAGGAAGATGTGTTTTTCAGAATGTTTCGTTTGAAATCAGGCCAGGAGAGACCTTTGGATTGACGGGTCCTTCCGGAGAAGGAAAAAGCACACTGGGAAGAGTTATTGCAGGGATTGAGAAGCCCACATACGGCACTGTGTACTATGAGGGTTCGTCGCTCTCCAAAATGAAAAGAACCAAATATATGGCTTTTCGCCGCAAGGTCCAGATAATGTTTCAAGACCCTACTGGCGCGTTTAACCCTCGAAAAAAAATAGGAAGCTCAGTTTTTGATGTTCTGAAACTTCTCAAAATTCCCAATATAGAACACGCTTCAAAAACAAAAGAGATGCTTATAACCATAGGCCTTTCAGAAGAAGTGCTCTCCCGCTATCCTTCACAGCTTTCAGGAGGCCAGCTCCAGCGCCTTGCCATCGGCCGAATCCTTCTGCTCGAACCCGAGTATATCATACTTGACGAGCCAACTTCAGCTCTTGACGTCTCGGTCCAGGCCCAGATCCTACACATGCTTAAAAATGTTCAGACCAAGAAGAATATAGGTTATATCCTGATCTCGCATGATCAAGCAGTTATCCGTTTTATGTCAGACACCTGCGGACTGCTTGAGAACAGACAGTTGAGAATAATTGAGTGAAAGATTTCAAAATCTGAATTCTTTCTCATAACTACCAGTACAAACTTCCTTACAAACCCTAAAAATATTGGATATTAATTATTCAAAAGAGATCCAGAATCTTTTCAGGGCTTTCAAGTACTGTAATTCCCTGCAAGTTTTTTACGGTTTCAACATTGCGCATGTCCACATCCCGTACCAGGACTTCGACAGGCCCTCCTTTAATTGCTTTATAGAGACAGAGTTCCTTGCAGATTCCACAGCCTTTGCACTTCAGAAGGTCTATCTGGTCTGTGAAACCGTTTTTCGTAGTGATTGCTTCCTGAGGGCAGCTTTCTCTTGGAGGGCAGTCCTCGCAATGCTTACACTGTTTTCGGTCAATATTATAGGGCATCTCGGATATGATTGAACCTTCAATATCCACGGGAACGACGTAAACAGGTACTCTTCCTTTTACAGCCTGGGCAACAGCATTGGTAACTAGGGAATCCGCAATCCCATAAGCGATTTTCGAAACCGTGTTTGAGGTTGCAGGCGTGACAAATAAGGCGTCATATCGGTCAAGACCGAAGCGCCCGACTTTAGGAGAACTAGAACCCTGTTCGCTTTCCCGGAAAATTTCTTCGAGGTAGTCTCCGCCGGAGATTTTAACAAGCTTTTGCTCAAGCCCGTACATGCGCAGCACCTCCTCTGCAGCCCCGGAAATAAACGTGTTTACGGAAACGTCAGGGTTTCTGAGCTTTATTTCCTTAAAGACCTGATAACTGCGGTCCAGGAAATGTCCGGCACCTGTAATACCCCACGCGATTCTCTGAAGACTCATGGAAAGAAGTCATGCCCGAAGAGGATAATATAATTTTCTAAAAAAGACTCAGGACAATGAAAAAGAGAAGTCACAAACTTTAACTGAGGCCGAGAAGTTAAACTTTGTTTGGGAAGCTATCACAACTAAACAATCACAACTAAACAAAATTCACAGCCCCAGAACCTCATAGAGCAACTTCATAGCCTTTTTCTCATTTTCTCCCCCGCATTTGGAAGCCAGTGATTCATAGTGGCGTATCAGCTCGAGATATTTTTCTTCTCCTGTAAGCTGGTAGCGAGTTGCATGGACAGTCGCCTCAAGCACTGCGTTGAATCCCCTGTTGGGTACAGGCAGGCTTTTCCAGTTAGCTTCGTTGAAACCTGCTTTTACAGGAATAAGGTCGGCCACAAGAGCGTGATCTGTGTTCTTAAGATCAGCACATTCGAAAACGATCCAGGCGGAAGCCAATTTCAGTATTGGAAAATTGAGTCCATGAACAGGCACATAGTCAAATTCAGAGGGTTCAAGATCGAAAAAAGTTGAACGCACGAAAAGCAGGGGATCATACACTACATTTGCGGCAAGATACTTTTCTTTAGAGACATTTTCCCAGGTATGGGTACCTTTGAAAAGCCGGACAAAAATCCTTTCGTTTTTTACGATTATTCCGATAGGGGCAGCATTGGGGGATTCCAGACCGGTGCTAATAATCGTTTCGGAAATGCCTTCCCTGATCCCAAATGAAGACAGATCGTCCTTGGAGAACTCGAATTCGTTCCCGTTTTTTCGGCATTTCGGAAGGAATTCGATCAAAAGCGCAATCCCCCCAGAAGAGCAATGAAAAGACCGGCTATGATGATATCGGCTGTCGAACCCGGGTTTATTCTTTTCTTAAGAAGTTCGGAGTCAAATTCCTGTACAGCAGGAAGCAGATCTTCAAAGTCTCTAGTGATATTATCATAAGAAGATTCAATATTATCTGAAGCCTCCTCCCAGGCAGAAAGAATCTCGCCCGCCCTTGTCGAAACATAATCTGCAGTATCTTTATCGAATTTGGTCTCGATGAAAGTATCCCTGTGGCGGGACAGCAATCTCAAGAAAGTATACACAATAGCTTCGTTAATACCTGTGCCTGAGCAGTTCGAAACCGAATTCTCAGCTCCAGGACTTTGAGCCTGCATGAACTCAATTATACAATTTGCTCCCTCAAGGCAGCGTCTGAAGCCTGTTACCCACTCATTTGCAATCAGGTCATATCCCCTGGCAATATCCATGAGCTCATAAAGGGTGACTTCTTTGGCCCTTAACTCAGATGTTGACTCTGGGTCTCCAAGGTTGAATTCATCCACACTGTTAACCCTCACCCCTGCCACTTCGAAAGCCCTGTAGAATTCAACAGCATCCTCACAGTCCGTTGCCTGAACAAAAGCGTGTGCATGCACAGCAAGGGCTTCGAATTCGTCAGGTAAGAGTTTATACTGGGTTTTTCCGCGTGAATTGAAGAGTTCCCCTGCAGCCATTGAAAGAGGAATAAGTAGTAGAAAGGCGCCGAAATGAGTGTTTCCTCCTTTCTGCCAGGCAGAACTCTCGCAAACTGCACTTCGGATAAGTGCACCTATCCCGTTTCTGCTTCTTGCAGCCAGCTCAATGACAGGGTAAACACTTACTGAAGACGATATAAAATGCTCAAAGTAGGTATCAGGATAGTTATGCTCCCTATCGACGTTTCCTGGCTTTGGAGAGGCCGAGACCTCAAGTAGCATAGCAAGCTGGGCACAACGAGCAATAAGACTTGAAATCTGTGGGTTTTCTGCCAGTTCAGGAACCGGGCAGATAAAACCAGTATCAATGGGATTCATTTACCGGAATTCTGGCATGGTCCAGTACGTGATTTGCCAGTTGCTTTTTAAGCTTCATGTATTCTGCATCAGAGAGCTCAATTGTGTTTAACACTCCATCTCTGATCCAGCAGGGCTTGGTGATTTTACAACACCAGACAAGACTTCCGAAGCATGTATCTTCTCCATACTCCAGCATTGTACCTTTCGCAAAGTCAAGTTTTGTCCTGGCGAACTCTTCTGCCGTATATCCCAGTTTTCGGAACTTTTCATGTACAGGACAGGGTTTTACAGGCAGACAGCAGAAAGCTAGCCCCCTGAAGTCCCCATCGCTGCAAACGTGCTTGGGAGCATTATACCAGCCTATTGACTGCTGGTAAGAAGTAGCGTTTTCTACCAGTTCCTGTATAAGCCCGGAATTTTCAAGGACTCCTCTGGCAGCAGAGACCATATCGGCTCCTCGGGTAAACATCTCTTTTGCGGTCTCAAAGTCTTTGACCGAATTATTTCCGATAAGAAAGAGCCTTGTGGCGTCCCTGTAACTAAGGATTGCATCAAGATCGGTACCGAAGCCTTCAGTTCCGGCATCAACATGTATAATATCCGCACCTGCCTTATCGATAAGCCTTGCAAGTTCGATATCATCAACCACATTTGCCCTTACTTTTACTGAAAGCACAACTCCGGTTTCCTTTATCGCTCTGATCCACGCCGAAAGCCTTGGAAGATCATGGAGAAGAGCTTCTCCCAGCCCGGCTTCGAGCATTTCGGGCTGCCTGCAGTGAGCGTTTAACTCAAGGATTGCTCCTTCTTCTTTGACAATTTTTGCAGCTTCAATAAGGGGGTCAAGTGTAGTACTCCTGACATTTACAGCTACGGCACTTCCGGATGTTACTGCCCTTATTTCCTTTTTTATAAGCTCCATAGATTCATCGGAAATAAACTCTTTTCTACCCCGGGCTACGAGGGCTGAAGCAACAGCTATTGAAGCCTTATCCAGATTGAAGGCTCCAAGAACTACCAGCCCGGCATTGCTTGCATACTGGTTGGCAAAAGCACTATCGACAATTCCTGCCATAGGCGCCAATGCAATAGGGTTTTTAAAACGGACATATCCAATATGCAAATCGAACAGACAATCACTCATGTTTAACCTCTTGAAAATAAGACTGCAAACCGACACAAATTATAGTCACTGCCCGAGATAAAGTATCAATAAGCTTTTTTCGGACAAGCCTTGAAGATGGAAAAAGTCCATCCATAACTTACGAATTATAATGCATATATATTAATATTTGGACGCAACTTAAACACATAAAATTTATATAAACTATAAGGAAAGGGCATATCTTTAATTGCCCGGAGAGGGAAATAAAATATGGTAATATTAATAAAAGTATTATACCGTTCCAGTAGAAAAACTTTTCTTCATAGTAAAACCCATTTCAATCTCAAAACTCTTCTTAACTCAAAACGCTTCTTAATCTCAAAACTCTTCTCAATCTCTTGCAGTAAGGCACCCCAAAAACATATATAATTAGAAAAATATATGGTGGTCACAGAAGGTAATATGCGAGAGAGGCTGGACGGCTGACGGGCCTTTAGGTCTGAGGAAAGTCTCCCCACCGCTCCGGATACACGAACATCTGTAAAGGATGTCGGGCGAGAGCCCGGGCCCTGGCACAGAAACGAGAACCATCTCCTGAAAATGCGATGATGCGGAAGCTGAGGTCTCAGGACAAATGGATGAAACGGCGAATCCTCGTGGGTGCAAGTTGGAAATCGGGAAAAAGATAATTCCGGAGTCTCCCGGTTGTTTTTGGAAACGCATAGCCGAATGCCGTCACTGCAAGAGTCCTTAGGACCATTTTCTCCACTGATGAGTGGCAGAAAATCTTTGCAGGAACAGAAGGGAGCTTACGTGCCTCACTCGCATAAACTTACTTTTCTTTTTTCCTTTTTCTACCTATTATTTCTTTATATCGATTTCTTTATTCTTTGTTTATGATTGTCATTTACTTATTCATTTTTCCGTTATTCCCGTTTCTTTATTTTCTTCTCCGTTATTTCGTTTTCCCGTATTTGATTCCCCGTTACTTCTTTTTCCTTTATTTGCATCTCCGTTATTTCGTTTTCCTGTATTTGATTCCCTGTTACTTCTTTTTCCTTTATTTGCATCTATTTTTTCTTTATTTCTAAGTCAGTCCTTATCGTTTCCTTCCAGTGTAAGAGATTTTATTCTGGAGACAGGTTCAGCCAGGCAGAAATTCAATAGTAGCCAGCGGACATAATCTTTATAATTCCTGTTGGTTACCACCTCATCAAGGTACTTATCCAGAATCTCCCTGTTATTAACAGCCAGTTTAAAAGAGGTCTCAGGAAAACGATACATTATTTTCTCCAGCTTAAGAGAACTGGCAAGATAATTTCCGAATTCCTGCCTGCAACCGGACTCGTAGGCTTTAAGGCTGCTTAATTTCAGGCTGTACATTACAAGGTCAGCAACGCTCTCCGCAGCAAGCTGCCCTGATCGAATTGCATATGAAATGCCTTCTCCTGTGAAAGCATCTACAAATCCGGCAGCATCACCGCTAAGAAGCAGCCTTGAATTGAGGATTTTTCTCTTAGTCCCGCCTTTGGGGATAATATGGGAATGAACCGGAAATTCTCCTGATAACCCGTTTTCCTTCAGAAAATCCATCAGTACTTTTTTTGGGTGCTCAAGATGTTGAGCTGTCCCTACAATTCCTGCAGAATAATATCCAGCATGGGGAAAGATCCAGCCATATCCTCCCTGTGCAACTCCGAAATGAATATCTATGGTGCCTGGAAACCGGTTCCTTATTACTTCATCGTCATCAGGAATTTCCGATACCAGTCCCAGCCTATGTTCTGTTTTTTTATCTCTCGGCCTTACTTTGTATTTAAGGGTCCCACCTGAACCTTCGGAAATAAGAACGAACCTCCCCAGATAAGTATTATCCGTAGTTCTGACTTCAACGCAATCTTCTTTTTCAGTTAAGTCAAGAACCTCTTCTCCGGTATGAACTTCAATTCCGGTTTTTCTGGCTTTTTCAAGCAAAAAGTTATCAAAGACTTTTCTGGAAACCAGTATGGCTAAGTTATCTTCGTTCATTCCTTCTACAAACCGGTCCCTGAAATAAGCCCTTACTTTTGGAATATTTCTCTCGATTACGGACTCAGGCAATTTGAAGTCCAGGCAAGATAAACCATAGGAAGAAAGAGCCCCTCCACAGGGTTTATACCTTGGAAAATTTTCTTTCTCGATTAAAAGGGTTAAAAGTCCCCTTTTCCCAGCTGTCCTTCCTGCCGATGCTCCTGAAGGTCCTCCTCCTACTATGATCAGATCGTACATGTTAAGACACCCGCTTACGGAATAAGTGTAATTGTATATAGACAGGAATAATCTATCCTTAAAATATATTAAGGCTGGAGCGATAAAAAGATAGGGGAAATAGCACAGAATCTAAAAAAATATACCCAGTTAGCTTACCTGAGCTTGAAATTAAAGAGGGACCAACGAAGATAATCTTTATAATCAATTGTGAAATCCACAACCTCAAGATACTTATCCAGAATCTCTCTATTGTCTATAAACATTTTAAAGGACCTCTCCGGGAAACTATGGATTAATCTGGAAAAAATAAGGGAATATTTAAGATGAGTTCCGAACTCTGCCTTACAAATAGATTCATACTTATGAAGGTCTTTTAGCTTTCCTCTCTGCTGACAAATCTCAGCAAGCACGTTGGCAGCAAACTGCCCTGAGCTAATGGCATAGGCTAACCCTTCACCTGAAAAAGCGTCTACAAATCCGGCAGCATCTCCAATGAGAAGAACTCTGGAACCGACAATTCTTCTTTTAACACCACCTAGAGGGATTTTATGTCCGGACAATTTGTAATCTCCGGTAAAATCATTATTCTTCAGGAATTTAATCATTGTAGCCTTAGGATGAGGAAAATCTTTGACAATTCCAAAGACTCCGACGGAATAATAAGTTTTATGAGGGAAAATCCAGCCGTATCCGCCACTTGCAACCCCTAAATGCAGTTCAACGTTTTTTCCCAGGCGCTCTTCAATTTCTCTTTCTTCAGCAGGAATTTCAGTAACTACGGATATCCCGTACTCTTCCCTGGTATCTGCAGGCCTAACACAGGTTTTAAGGAGTCCATGTGCCCCTTCGGCAACAATAGCAAATTTTGCCTGATAAGTTTGTTCTTTTGTAATTACTTCCACAAATTCAGGTTTTTCCGTACAGCTCAGAACCATTTCTCCGGTATGAATTTCAATTCCGGTTTCTTCCGCCTTTTTGAGCAAGAAGTCATCAAAAACAGCTCGAGATAACAGCAAAGAGATATTATGATCCTTGTGTACCTCAGTAATTTGATTTTTGAAAACACCCCTTATGCCCGTGACTTCCCATTCTATAATATCCTGAGGAAGCTCGAAGTCAAGATAAGAAATAGCATGTGTTGAAAGTCCTCCTCCACAGGGTTTGTATCTGGGAAACTTGTCTTTCTCAAGCAGTAATGTGTTTAAGCCAAGCTTTCCTGCTCTTCTTCCAGCCGATGCTCCGGAAGGCCCTCCTCCAATTATTATTAGATCATACATATCCAAACACCTTCGAGATTACCTGAGTTTGAAGTTCAAAAGGGCCCAGCGCAAGTAATCCTTATAATCAATCTTGAAATCCATAACCTCAAGATATTTGTCTAATATTTCTCTATTACCTGTAAGCAATTTGAAGGACCTTTCCGGGAAGCTATGGATTAATCTGGAAAAAATAAATGAATATTTAAGATGAATTCCAAACTCTGCCCGACAAAGATCCTTATATTCGTTCAGGTCTGCAGGTTTTTTGCCTTGCAGACAAATTCCTGCAATTACCTCAGCCGCAATCTGCCCTGAACAAATCGCATAGGCAAGTCCCTCACCTGAAAAAGCGTCTACAAATCCGGCAGCATCTCCACTTAGGAGAATCCTTGAACCCATCACTTTTCTTTTAATTCCTCCCCAGGGAATCTTGTGACCGTGAAGTCTATACTCTCCGAAAAAGCTATTTTCCTTGAGAAAGTTAAGCATTGACTCTTTAGGATGAGGGAAGTCTTTGACAACTCCGCCTATTCCAACGGAATAATAGGTCTTATGAGGGAAAATCCAGCCGTATCCACCACCTGCAACCCCAAAATGCAGCTCAACGGTTTTTCCCAGGCGCTCTTCAATTTCTCTTTCGTCTGCAGGAACTTCAGTAACAAGGCAGATTCCATATTCCTCTTTATTATCCACGGGCCGCACACAGGTCTTGACAAGTCCCTGGGCACCTTCTGCGATTATTGCAAACTTTGCCTGGTATGTCCCCTGACTAGTATCCACTTTAACAAAGTCGGACATTTCCCTGCAGCATAGAACTTTTTCTCCGGTATGAATTTCAATTCCTGTTTCTTTTGCTTTTTCAAGAAGGAAATTGTCAAATTCGTTTCTGGATACGAGCGTAGATACTCGATGATCCTTGTGTACGTTGACTGACTGATCTTTGAAAATAACCTTTGCCCCTGTAACTTCCCATTCAATAATATCTTGAGGAAGTTCGAAATCTAGATAAGACATCGCATGCTCCGAAAGTCCACCTCCGCAGGGCTTATATCTGGGAAAATTTTCTTTCTCAAGCAGCAGTGTCTTTAGTCCAAGTCTTCCTGCCCTTCTTCCGGCCGAAGTACCGGAAGGGCCACCACCGACAATAATTACGTCATACATAGGCATCCCAAGTTAAGGAAAAATAAACAGACTAAACGATTATAAATGATTGTCTGCATTGTTTTTGAAAAATCAATGTTTTTATTGATAACATTTTCGGAATATCTTTAAATAAAGAAGAATGGTCATGCCATGTTAGATGCGTAGGTCCTGGTAGACAAGTTCATCACACATAAAAAAATATAAAAAGAAAAACATTATTCAAGATAAGGTAAATAAATGAAGCTGTACTTCTGATCGAAAACTCATCCTTACATCATTTATACCAAGTATTGAACAATTATGGCTATTGAAAGTGATTTTATACATCAGTACGTAAGTCCCAATAATAAAAAAGAAGTAAGTAAATCTCAATAATAAAAAAGAAGTAAGTAAATCTCAATAACAAAAAAGAAGTAAGTAAATCCCAATAATAAAAAGAAGTAAGTCCCAATAATTGAAAAGGTGTTACAGTCTTGGCATAACGATAGAGAAGCTTTTAGTTATATCTTCTTCTTGTCAAAATATTCGAGCATTTCAATTACTTTCTCATAGTCCACTTTCGTATTATAACAACCATCGTTCAACAGAGGGACACCATAAGTCACAACTTTTTTCCCATTTAAAGCGCACATTCCTTTGTTTATTTCGTAATCACATGCTATTCCAAGTATACCATCTGCAGGTTTATGTTTAAGGATATTAGCAATAGCTGAAGAGCCGGTAGTTATATATAAGTCGTATCCATATTTTTTGGCATCTTTTCTTAATTGAGATGCAATGCACTTCCCGCAGTCCCGACATTGAATTCCTAAAATTGTTGACGACGCAGGGCAATCTAACGCACGCACACAATGCGGAACAATAATTATGCGATTTTTGGTTTTTGAGAAACTTGAGGCATTAGCTATGTTCTTCAAAGATACTATCCACTTATCCAGGATTCGTGGATCTGATAATTTACAGAAAAAGTATTTTATGGGCAAATAAAAGAAGTCAAGTACATTTGAAAAGAAACCTGCAAGCCATACATTCCTTTTCAGGCTAATTCGACTCACTATGAGAGCAAACATCGAGATTAAAATCGAAAAAGTTATGGTAAAAAGCAGAGCTTTTCCTATAAAACTATACATCACATATCTCCATTTTTCGGATAATTTCTTCTACATCAGCTTTGGTATTGAAACAACCATCCCGAAGGAGAAGAACGCCCTGAACAGGGATAAAAGATACTTCCTGCATATCTTCTGCAAGCTCATTGTAACAGGCAACACCCAGGCAAGATTGAGGCCTGTATTCTTTGAAGATTTTTTTGACAAAGCTACTTCCAGGAATTATAAAAACCTTGAAATTGTACCTATCTGCAGCCTCATATATCTTTGAAATATCACATTTCCCACAACGTTTGCATTCATAACCATGAATAGGGTCACACCTTGCCCTGCATTCCGGGTGTCTCATACACTGAGGAAGGAACACAACCCTGTTTTTTTTTGTGTGAACAAAACGATCCAACATTAAGGCATTTCTTAAATCTATAAGAATATCATCTACAAGATTTTCCCTGATTCTAAAAAATCTGCATAATAATTTTGAAGGAGAATAGAAAAGATAAAGTGTAAACAGCACGAACCCCGGAAAGATTATCCTGCGTTTTTTAAAGGAATATGCCCCTAAGAGCAGAGCGATCCCTGTTCCTGCGAGAGCAAAAAGAACCAGATATGTGAATATTTTTCCTAGAAATTCGTAAGGAATATACATGTTCAAGGGGAGGTAAGTATCGATATTTAAGTTTTGCTATATAACAATAAAAAGAGAGAAAGAAAAGAAAATAAGAAAGCTGGAAATCCAGCCTTCATTTTCACGCTTATGTAGTGCTAAGGCCCAGAGCCTCTGCAACCAGCTCGATGACGTCCTCTACAACAATATCGGCTTTGAGAGAATCACGACCATCCGAGAGGTTCCTCTTACAGAAGGGACATGCACTCGAGAGGATATCTGCATCGGTTTCAAGAGCGTCCTTAACTCTAGCTTCTCCAATTGCCACAGCAAGATCAGGCATTCCTGCCTTTACACCACCACCAGCTCCACAGCAGCGCTGGAATTCTTTTGACCTTTCCATTTCAACGAATTTAACACCCGGAATATGGGAAAGGACAAACCTGGGAGCATTAAAGACACCAACATGACGGCCAAGGTGGCAGGGGTCGTGATAGGTAACCGTCTTGTTGATCGGCTTCTCCCATTTGATTTTGTCCTCTTTTATCAGGTCTGCAAGGAACTGTGTAATGTGAATAACCTCAAAAGGCAGCTCTTTGCCGAGAAGCCTGGGCCAGTCAACCTTTGCAGCACGGAAGCAGCCTGCACATGCAAAGAGAACCTTTTTGGCGCCTTTCTTCTGGATAGCTTCGACATTATGTCTTGCAGCTTCACGGGCTACATCCTCGTAATCTATCTGACCTGTTCTGATAGGGTTTGAACCACAACACCACTCTTCTTCCCCAAGCATTGCAAATTTAATGCCCAGTTTGTTAAGTACACGCGAGGTCGCAAAGGCCAGAGAAAGTTGTTTGTATCCTGCAGTACAGCCAGTGAAATAAACAATGTCTGATTTGTCTGCAATTTTAACATCTGTCGGAACCCAGGCAAGCCTGTCCTTCTGGTCAAGCATGTAGGCGTTATGATATTGCTTTATCAGTTTAGGGATCGTGCCCAGCTTTCCATAAGGCCCAATTCCCTTCTTGACTAGGTTTGTCCTCAAAGCTTCCCAGAGTTCAACAGTGTTAATGCCTGCTTCACAAACTGTTGCACAGACACCACATGTAGTACAGCCATAGACATCGTCTTTAAACTGCTCGAGTTCTGACTGAGGGATTTCCTCTGGACCAAAGATCTTTGCTTTAAATCCATAGGACTTGTTCATATACTGCCTCCAGCGCAGGATCTTGTCTCTGGGAGCTAATCCTGGTTTCTCACCGGAAGCAGCATAAGTCGGACACCATTTTACACATTCACCGCATCGAACACAGGAGTCAAGCTCCATGAGCTGGACTGCGGTAACGTTCTTCGTATCGATTGAAGGGGTACGTTTTGCCATATTTTTATTCGCCTCCTTTGTTTGCAAGAAGTGCAAGCGGTATGGCGATTACATGAATATATTTACTGTATGGTATAAATGCGATACAGAAGAGCAGGGAAATTATGGAGTGGAAGAGAGCGGCCGGTGGTGCTGCTGAGGGGTCAAGCCCAAAGCTCCATATAAAACCTGTTCGGATTCCATCGGCGATGAAACCGGAAATAGTAACTAAGAAAACTACTCCGATCAAAACCCAATCATACATAATAGAAGCTTCCCTGACTTCAGAGACAAACAATCTTCTTACTAAAGCTATAAGAACCCCGATAAGCAGGATATACCCGAAGATATAGTTCGGAATTGAGAGAAAATCTCTAAATTCTGCGGGGGTGAATGGGAGTTCAATTCCGATTTTTTCGGTCATTTCAACTGCAAACATCATTCCTGACAGAGCAAAGAGGGTCATCCAGCCCCCAAAAATAAATATGTGCATGAACCAGCGGAAAGGACTTCTCTTGAGAATTCTCCTCTGGAAGATGATATCAAGTATAAGAACCTCCAAAATAGGCTTTCCATGATGGTGAGATTCTGCTGTTACCTGATTCCACCAGGTTTTTAAGAATGTGATTGCACTTCCTTTTTTTCCTTCCTGAGGCTCAAGACCATAGCCTGTGACTCCTGCCCCCCATTTCTGGAAGTTACCTATCAGACCATATAAGAAAATTAAAATAGCTATTGCGCTGAATATCATAATCTGGACAAACGTCAACCTTAGTGCATCCGAGAGCCCAGAAAAATAAAGCATTTCCTCACTAATAATTTATTCCTCCTATGTATGGATCAAAAACTGGGAACAATACTTCTTTTACAATTGTCACGTTACAGGACATCAATGATAGTAAAGACAGAATGATAGCCGCAGCGACTGTCTACATAAGGTTAGTATAGTCTGTTAGTGTTTGTATCTATTATATTTAAACATTATCTTTATTAAACGACATATTAAAAAGCCCACTGAGTTGCAAAAATGAGTTGAGTGAAAGCAATCAAACGAAAAAGAAAAAAGTGAAAGTACGAATAATAATAGTAAAATTATAATATAATGAGTATATTAAGATCTCATAGAATTCTTACGGACGGTAAAATAAGAAATTAAGCAGCAAAAAAGCAAGAAGTAAAAGTGCAGGAAAAGAAAAAGTAAAATACAATCCTTTTCAAACAAACTTTTTCTAATAATCCTTCTAAAAAACTGCTTGCCCGCAACCCTTTTAAAAAAAGGCTTGACCGAAAATTAATGCTAAATCTAAAACATCATGACGGCGTGATCAACCGGCGCAACGGTTGATCGACAAATATAGGATAAAATAGGCTAAAATAAAAACGCCTTTGAAAATTAACCTTTGAAAATTAAGAGAGTTTTTTACAATCCTACTTCTTCTTTGAATTTCTCAAGCCCGATCTCGTCTATAACTTCTCCGATTCTTCTTGGCCTCGGATATTTTTTGTAGAAATTGATTATCCTTTCAACAAGATCCAGTGCCTGCTCTTCGGTGAGATCTTTTGCCACTATGCTACCTAGTCTCGGACGTGGGCCTGCGCTTCCCCCTACGGACAAAATAAAGCCTTTTGCTGTGCCCATTAACCCTATATCCTTTATCATAGGTTCGGAACATGAGTTCTGGCAGCCGGAAACCCCCATTTTAAATTTGGAAGGAAGCTGCATCCCATGGTACTTTTCATCAAGTTTTAATCCAAGCCCGACTGAGTCCTGTTTACCTCTCTTGCAAAACGTAGTTCCGGGACAAATCTTAACGCTGCGGACACAGAGTCCTATAGCAGCTCCGGGTTGTAGGTTCAGCTCTCCCCAAGCTGCATCCAGATCTTCTTCTTTTAACCCTACAATTGCAATCCTCTGGGCCGAGGTAATCTTAAGGGCAGCAGCCCCATACTTTTCTGCAATGTCAGCTATTTTTCTAAGAGTTTCCGGATATACGATTCCTCCAGGAATATGGGGAGCAATCGCATACGTTTCACCATCTCTTTGCAGAATTGCAGCTTTTTCGGGAAGATCCCCTTTCACATACTCACGACTTACCATACTATACACTCCTCTAACTTAGTTGACTCATATTTACTTCCAGATTGTTTAGTTTAATCTTTAATTTGAATTTTCTCGATTTAATAGTTATTTTTCAAAATTTACTTCATTTGATGTCTTTTTTACAATTTTACTACTACCGGTCTTAGATTTTAATACAATAACTTAACCTACTGGTATTGAAAATAGGAAGCAAAAGCTAAGTTCATAGATTAGAGCCGATAAATTACTGAATCAGTTAGCAGATACAGCAAGTTCTGGTTTAGTTCCCCCTAGTTCTAGTGCGGCTTCCCCTGAAATTAGACCCCAATGCAGAAGGTGAAGAATCTGATATTCAACCACTTTTCCTGATTAAAGTACATCCAGAATCCAGGAAGAGTTTTCAGACCCAAACTATATTTCTCGAAATAATATAAAATCGCATGCCTGAGAGAATTCAGCTTTTTATGTTTCTACAGAACTGTCATAACATTATAAATCAAGTATATTCTACAAAACTGACATAACATTATAAATCAAGTATATTCTACAGGCTGTCAAAACATTATAAATCTGGTATTAACTGCATAACTGGAAATTACGTTTGGAGTAATACCTGAGTTTAATATAGTCCCATGAATTTTTAAAAAATTGCAGGCTGTAATAAAATTTTAAATCTCTAATGAATTAACCAGTTTAATTCGACAAGCATAGTAAGTAGCGATAAAAAATAGTTAGCAATCAAAAACGCCAGTTTAGTAACTTAAAACGGAAAAAGGATCAAAGGATCCTTTCTTATTGCTGTTTTCTCATCCTTTCCAGAAATCCGTTAAGCCCTGCTTTATGCCTGGCTTCATCCAGAGATGCCTTCTCAAAGAAAAGAGCAGCTTTTGTATTGCCTTCCTTTCTGGCTAATTCTGCAGCTTCAGCTTTCTCAATTTCGGCTTTACGCTCTCCTTCAAACATCATTTCCAGATTTTCAAGAGTTGTTTCTTTAACAAGTCCCAGGATTTCAGCTACCTCGGTGGCGTGCCAGGCTTCATCCATGGCGACCTGACGAAGATAAACCGCAACATCCGGAAATCCTTCTCGCTCAGCGATCTTTGACATTGCAAGATACCAGCCAACTTCAGTAGTTTCTCCTTTAAATGTGTTTTTTAAGATTTCTTCAAGAGTCATTAAATCACCATTTCTTTTTAAAATAACCAATTTTATAGTTTAGACATAGAGTAGTCTTTGAATTTAAGTTTTAGCCACAGTTGATGTCAATACCAGAACTTGATCTTATTTCTATCTCATTTTTCTATCTCATTTTTCTATCCGTCTTTTTTTTCTATCTCATTTTTCTATCTCATTTTTCTATCCGTCTTTTTATCTCGTCTTTCGATCTGTCTTTCTATCTCGTTTTTCTATCCGTCTTTTTATCTCGTCTTTCTATCTCATTTTTAATCTCATCTTTCTATCTCGCCAGCGACTTAAGACTAACATATCTGGGAGTAACGTGAGGAGGAATAACATTTCTGAACTAGAACAATGAAGAAACTACAAGGAAGAAAAAAACAAAAAGCAAAAGCTAAAACAGGAAGGACTGAAATGGGAAAAAGAAATGACAATAAAACCGAAATAAACCACAAAAAGACCGAAGTATAATAAGAACGAAGCACAATAAGAATGAAGCACAATAAGAACGAAGCACAATAAAACCATTGCACACCACAATAAAGCCAGAACACACTAAAAATAATCTGCATGAAAATATATATTGATGAGAAGAAATGTACAGGCTGTTGTAAATGCAAAGCTGCCTGCCCAAAAGATCCAGGTTTTATCCAGTAGCAAAAAAGATAGAAGCAAAGTCTGCGTTTTAAAGGACCATCTTATTACCTGGGTTGCAGAATGTATGTAACTGTCTGTATGGAAGACACAATCACCCTTGAAAACTGATTTTAAAAAAGGATTGAGAAATTTGTCACTTAAGATTCGTATAGTACTTGTAGAGCCCATGTATCAGGGAAATGTCGGATCTGTTGCACGAGCAATGAAAAACTTTGGATATACTGACCTGGTGCTTGTAAATCCCTGTAAACTAGAAGGAGAAGCAAGAGCCATGTCATCGCATGCAAGAGATATCCTTGAAGGAGCAAAAATTGCCTCAACGATTGAAGAGGCTGTAAAAGGCGCAAACCTGATGATAGGAACTACAGGGGTGGCAAGCCTGAAAACCGGGGAACATATTCGTCTTCCGCTTTATACCTCCAGAGAACTAAAAGAGAGACTGAAAGATTACAGCGGAACAATTGCAATCCTTTTCGGACGAGAAGATACCGGTTTCCGGAACGATGAGCTCAAAAGTTTTGATATGCTTTTTACAATCCCAACTTCTGAGATATATCCGATTATGAATCTCTCACACGCTGTTGCAGTGGTGCTTTACGAACTCTCGGACCTGGAAGGAGGAAACAGTCCCCTTGCCGACGGACTTGACCTCCAGCTTTTATACAAGCATCTGGAGGAGCTGCTGGAGGAAATCGATTATCCACCTCATAAAAAAGATAAAACTTTTCTGATGCTGCGGAGAATTTTTGGAAGGGCAGGGTTAACTCCCAGGGAAGTTCAGACTTTGAGGGGTATAATCAGAAAAACCGAGCGAAAAATGGGATATGCATTAAACGAGCCTGAGGGCCAGGAAACAGAAGCTTCGGCAAGTATAGAAAAGTTCATATGAGAATAAACCTGTTTTTACATCAGAATTTGTGATACCTATTATTACTTTTTTTAAATCCTTTTTCAGACAAAAACCGTAACGACAAATGAAAGTTTTGCCTAAAGCCAGATAGAGAATGATATGACTGAAACAGAAAGCAAGTGGGATGAAAAGCTAAAGAGGTTTTTTAAAGACTATTACTGGAATGAAATCCTCCAGCTTGCAAATGAGTATCCGGATCAGCGAAGCCTTAGCGTGGATTTTACGGATATTGAAAAATTTGATAGAGAGCTTTCAAAAGAATTTCTTGACCACCCAGAAGAACTTATAAAGGCGGCTGAGGCTGCCCTGAGAGAAATTGATCTTCCTGTAGAAAAAAACCTGGAAGAGGCTCATGTAAGGGTAATAAAAACTCCAAACCGAATATCTATAAGGGAGTTAAGGAGCAAGCACCTCTCGCGCTTTATTGCAATCGAGGGTATGATAAGGAAAGCAACTGAGGTTAGACCGAGAATTACCAAAGCAGCTTTTGAATGCCTCAGGTGCGGATATCTTACTTTTGTGGACCAAAACAGCTTCAAGTTCGAGGAGCCATTTGCAGGTTGCGAAGGCGATAACTGCGGAAAGAAAGGGCCCTTTAAGGTAAGGATAGAGGACTCTACCTTTATAGATGCACAGAAACTGCAAATCCAGGAGTCACCCGAAAACCTGAAAGGAGGTTCCCAGCCCCAGAGTCTTGAGGTTGACTCGGAAGACGACCTGACAGGAGATGTCACACCAGGAGACAGGGTTATAATTAACGGAGTCCTTAAATCCAGACAGCGTACTCTCAAAGATGGAAAATCTACCTTTTATGACCTTGTGTTAGAAGCAAATTCCATAGAGCACCTGGATAAGGACTATGACGAACTCGAAATAACTTCTGAAGATGAAGAAGAGATCCTTGAACTTTCCCGTGATCCTGAAATCTATGGTAAAATTGTTAGCTCTGTTGCACCTTCGATCTACGGATACGAGGACATAAAAGAGGCACTCGCCCTTCAACTGTTTTCTGGAGTTGTGAAAAACCTTCCTGACGGTTCCAGAATAAGGGGCGATATACATATTATGCTTGTAGGAGACCCTGGAATTGCAAAATCCCAGCTCCTGCGTTATGTGGTCAAACTCTCTCCCAGAGGCGTGTTTACTTCAGGGCGGAGTGCGTCAGCAAGCGGTTTGACTGCAGCAGCCGTAAAAGACGACCTTAACGACGGAAGATGGACAATCGAAGGCGGTGCCCTTGTCATGGCTGATATGGGAATTGCTGCTGTTGACGAAATGGACAAAATGAAAACCGAGGATAAAAGCGCCCTACACGAGGCAATGGAACAGCAGACGATAAGTATTGCCAAAGCGGGAATTATTGCTACGCTTAAATCCAGATGTGCTCTTTTGGGAGCTGCAAATCCGAAATACGGGCGTTTTGACCGGTATGAAGGCCTTGCAGAGCAGATAAGTATGCCGCCTGCACTGCTTTCACGTTTTGACCTTATCTTTGTTTTGCTCGATACTCCTGACAATAACCTGGACACAAAAATTGCGAACCATATTATACAGTCTCATTATGCAGGAGAACTCTTTGAGCAGCGTGAAAAACTTCCTGGGTCCCGTATAAAGGAAGATTTTGTCAAAGCCGAAATGGAGGTAATTGAACCCGTCATACAGCCTGAAATAATGAGAAAATACGTTGCATATGCCCGGAAAAGCGTGTTTCCTGTAATGGAGGAAGATGCAAGGGCTCATCTTATAAAATTCTATACGGACCTCAGAAAAACCGGAGAGAGCAAAAACACTCCTGTACCCGTAACTGCCAGGCAGCTTGAAGCACTTGTTCGCCTCTCGGAAGCAAGCGCAAGAGTCCGCCTTAGCAATACAGTCACACTTGAAGACGCAAAAAGAACTATCCGAATTACTATGAACTGCCTGAAAAATGTAGGTGTTGACCCTGAGACCGGAGCCCTTGATGCAGATATACTTGCATCTGGCACAAGTATGAGCCAGAGAAACAAGATAAAAACCCTCAGAGATATAATTAAAAAGGTAAGTGAAAAACATCCGGGAGCTAAAGCCCCTCTCGAAGAGGTTTATGCAATAGCTGAAAGCGAACACGGGATTGATAGAGTTCATGCTGAAGAGAACATTAAGAAAATGAAGCAAAGGGGAGACCTGCTTTCTCCGGATCAAAACCATATAAGACTTGTTTAAGTTTAAGGTTTGTTTAAGTTTAAGGTTTGTTTAAGTTTAAGGTTTGTTTAAGTCTAAGATTTGCTTAAGTTTAAGGTTTGTTTAAACGAAACGAAGCAAAAAGCTGAAAGTTCCAGGATCTTTTTTCCAGACCCTGGAAAGTAAAAAAGCCTGCACAACACATACATAGCGATTATGTGAGAACGGTTAAGCTGTAAATACTAAAAGGCAATACTATTTAAAAGGGAGAATATGTATATAAAGATATATAAAAATGGGGAGCATGTGCTTGTTGCAGCCTGCGATAAGGAAGTGCTCGGTAAGACCCTGAAATGCGGCAAGACCGTAGTGGAGATCAGCAGGGCCTTTTATGAAGGGAAATACGTTTCCGAAGAAGAATTCAAAAAAGCTCTTGAGGAAGCTACGACTGCAAATCTCTTTGGAGAAAAAACAATCAATCTTGCTATAAAATGCGGGTTAATAGATCCGGACTCAGTAATAATAATTGACGGCGTACCTCATGCCCAGATCTTCAGGGTTTAATCCAATTGCTTATTAATCCTTGAGAAATTATAAGTCAGCGAAAGCCAAACCACTGGCTTTCAGGGCTGATTATATACCGGAACAGAACAACATATGTATAAAATAAAATACAGATTGTGATACAGTGACTGAGAACATTGACGAAGCCGGAATCAGAGTGCTGACAGAAGAGGAACTGATCTCCGCAGTTGTGGAAAAACATAGACGGTTTCTGGAAGAAAATAAAAAGGAGTTTAGAGAACTGGACAGCAGTTTAAACCAGGTCGAAGAAAATATAAAAAATGCAAAGAATTTCAGAACCCGGATGGAAGAGAGAAAGGAAATCCTCAAGGAAAAACGCCAGCTATTCTACCATCAGACCGAAGCACTCCTTGAAAAAGAAATCTTCCCAAAACTGGACCCGATTACTGCAAGCAGACTCAGGGAAGAGCTTAAAAAACTCAAAGGGCAGATCGAACCTGACGAGGAACAGAAACTTAAAGATTTATTTATGCAAAACCTGCGTGAAACTATTCTGGCAGCTGGACTTGGAGAAACTGTTCTCCTGCAAGCGAATGCCAGAATGGAGGAAGCCAGGAACTCTAATGTTGAATTAAAAGAAATAAAAAATTCTGAAAAACAGCTTGTAGAGGATGACAGCAGCAAAAGTGAAGAGATTTCTAAAAGCAAATCCCAGCATAAGTGGCTTGGCACCAGAATAAAAAACCATGAAGAGGCACTGAGCTACTGGGAAAAATTAAAAGTATAACCCTTTTTCGAAAATATACGGGTGATAGTACATGACCAACGACGTTTCAAGCACAGAAATTGCAACGGCCGACCTTTCAAACCTTAACGAACGGGAGCTGAAGGGCAAGGTAAACGAGCTCAGGAGCAGGATAGAGAAAAGCGAAAGGCAGTTGGCATCGATTTTTAGGGAACTGAAGATTAACAGGACCGATATCGACGAGCTGAAAGAAAAGAGAGACTCTCTGAACCAACAGGTTAAGGAAAAGGTTGCAAAAGCACAGGAACTAAGAGACAAGCGGGACGAGATTAACAAAGAAATCGGTGAGTACAAAGGAAAAAGAAGTAATGTGAACTTAAAGACGCAAGAACTGTTTTCAGGAATTGCTGGACTCAAGGAACAGCGGGACGAATACAATAAATGTTCCCATGGAAGTGTGGAATCTCTCACAAAGGCTTATGAAGCCGAACTTGACGCTTTTCTTAATAAAGAACTGCCTCTTGCAGTGGAAATCAAAATATTCCAGAAACTGACTGACATAAGTAAACGCCTGCAAGCTGCAAATAAGGCAAATGAACTGCATGCGCAAATCCAGGAAAGTTATAAAGAGTCAAAAGGAATACATAAGAGAGGAGACGAACTCCATGAAAAAATCCAGACTCTCTCAGACCAATCTCAGGCTTGTCACCTGGAAATGCTAGAAAGTTTCAAATTGGCGGATGAGATCCGCAAAGAAGCAAATACATATCATGCCCAGCTTACGGATAAAATCACAAATATAAATACAATTAAAGAAAAAATTGACCCGCTTAAGACCAGTATTGCTAATAACCGGAAGGCACTCTCTTTATATTTAGAAAGGTTAAAAGATCTGCAACTTACTAAAGAAGAACACAAAGTAAGCCAGAAACATAACGATGCCCGTGAAAAACTTCAGAAAAACGCTCGTATGAGCCTTGAAGATCTTAAGCTCCTTATCGAGAAAGGGGACGTTAAATTCTCCAATGATTAAAAATTCGTGAAATTCAGAGGCCGGAGACGAAAATCAGTTTCATTGAAAATGTCCCCGGTTTACTCCATCTAAATAGTTTTCCTTTATATCTACAAAAAATGACATTAGATTTACTCTATTTAATATTTTTATTTGTATCTACAAAAAATGGCTTTCCATTTACTCTATTTAAATAATTTTATTTCATTGCTTGATTAAAATCCTTTGTTATTTCATAAATCGATTTTTCCTAAATCAATTTTCCCATAAAGTCACTAAAAACTTTATTTTCTCTTTACTTTTCCTGCAAAGAAACCTGTTACCAGAATCATGGCTCCCATCCCAAGGAGGAAGAGAGGCATATCAAAACCTTCAGCTTGAGTTTCCAGTTCTGGGTCGGCGGAAGAGGAGGTATTATTATTCGAAGAGTTGTCAATAGATTCAGTTGGTGTTTGAGGTACAGGAAGCCTGGGATCAATATACTGGTACACAGGTGAAAATTTCACAAGTACCCCATCCGCTCCTTCATATATCGTATCTACGGTAAGGTTAAGAATTTCGGTAGAGTTCTGAGAATATACAAACTGAGAACCTTCAGTAACGATATCATCCTGAAGGGGAACTCCGTTTCTACTAAGTTCAATCCAGACTCTTTTGCCTTCGGTGTCCGCGCCTTTTACGTAAAGTTGATAATCCTGTAAAAAATCATGGGAATATCCTGACCTGATATATATTTCCTCTCCATTGATAGCAATAATGGAAAGACTGGATTTATCGGCAGGAATAATGGAAAATTTTTTTTCGTTATCAGCAGCAGCTAAAACAGGTGTTATCGAGTAAAAGACTGAGAAGCATAAGGAAATAAGAAGGAAAAAAGAAAATATGGAAACAAGGTTTATCCCCTTAATTTCCTTTCTTCTCTTTTCATCTGGAACGCGCATAAATGCATCTGCCTGCAATGATTTCTTCTTTAGTATCGTCGGCTTTTCTTATTACGAGAGCTCCATCCGGGGTTACTCCTACGGCTTTGCCTTCTATAATTCGTGAGGGCGTCGTGACCTTTACCTCTCTTCCTATGGTGTCGGAGAGAGCAAGCCAGTCATTGAGAATGTGTGAGAAAGGCTGGGTCTTAAAGAGTATATACTGTTGCTCAAGCTCAAAAAGGAAATCTTGCAGGAACGAAACCCTTTTTATATGCGTTCCAAGCTCGGCTTTCAAAGTTGTAGAGCCTGCACGGAAAGATTCAGGAATATCTTTCAAATCCATGTTTACATTAATTCCTATTCCCAGCACAACATAATCTACCCTATCCACTTCGGCCTTTGCTTCGGTAAGAATTCCACAGACTTTCTTCCCGTTAATACGGACATCATTTGGCCATTTAATACGTGAATCAAGGCCCATATTGCGAATAACGTTTGCAACTGCAAGCCCTGCAACCAGAGTTAGCCTTGAGGCATGCCTTAGAGGAATTCCGGGTTTCAATATCACAGATATCCAGATCCCGCCATGAGGTGAGACCCATTCTCTGCCCATCCGACCTCTGCCTCCTTTCTGCACTTCAGCAATTACAAGCGTGCCTTCTTCTTCCGATGCCGCGATTTCTTTTGCAATACTGTTTGTAGAAGTTACCTCTTCGAAATAGTGGATTTTTTTTCCTAGAAGAGTTGTTTTAAGCCCCATCTGGATTTCTTCCGGGTACAGAAGTTGAGGTACGGATTTCAGGACATATCCTCTTTTCGGAGATGATTCTATCTCATAACCATCAGCCTGAAGGGACTTGATATATTTCCAGACCATTGTCCTCGAGATCCCTAACTTAAGCCCCAATTCCTCTCCGGAAACAGGACTTTCCTGTGCATCTTTAAGTGCCTTGATAATTCGAGATCTTTTATCTCCCATCCTCGTACCCCATACAGATGTATGCGTTACACCGTATATATTTTTTTAGTTTAAATCGTTTCATATTAAACTGACCTGAATCCTGTTCCTGTTTCCCAGGAGGACACATGTCACCGCTGTGTATTCTGTGCCATGCTCACATAGGCGTGCACGGCAGCTGTAATGGCCGCAACTTTTTTGTCTTTTGCTTGAAGAGCCGAAGCCAGAGTAGCTCCTTTTTCAGCATCTGCTTTGACAACCTCTTCAACGGCTTCCAGAATATTATGGTCTTCAATAAAAGCCGTTGTAAGGTCGCCTTTACGGAAAGCAGGGTTGCGCATAACCGCTTTATGGAAGGGGATATTAGTTTTTACTCCAACGACCACATACTCGTAAAGAGCCCTTTCCATCCTGGCAATCGCTACATCTCTTGTCTTTGCCCAGACACAAAGTTTCGAAATCATTGAATCGTAGTAAGGTGAAATGGTGTAACCTGTATGTACTCCACTGTCCACTCGAACTCCAGGCCCACCTGCTGACCGGTATCCACGGATTTTTCCGGGGGAAGGAGCAAAATCATTTAACGGATCTTCTGCGTTGATCCTGCACTCAATAGAATGTCCATTTATAACGATATCTTCCTGATTAAATTCAAGCTTTTCTCCCCAGGCTATCCTTAGCTGCTCTCTTACAATATCAACACCTGTAACCATCTCGGTTATTCCGTGTTCGACCTGCAAGCGAGTATTGACTTCAAGGAAATAGAAGTTGCCCTTTGAATAAAGAAACTCCACTGTCCCTGCATTTACATAACCAATTGTCTTTGCTACCCTGACCGCGGCTTCTCCCATCTGGGCCCTCAGTTCAGGAGTCATGATAGGGGAAGGCGCTTCTTCAATAAGTTTCTGATGCCTTCTTTGAATGGAGCATTCCCTATCTGAGAGGTAAATTGTGTTTCCATATCCGTCTGCCAGAATCTGAATCTCTATGTGCCTGGGTTCCTCTACATACTTTTCAATGAAAACTGAGGAATCACCAAACGCTGAGCCAGCCATTTGCCTGGTAGAGCTGAGTGCAGCAGCAAGTTCATCGCTGGAATCAACTACTTTCATCCCAATTCCGCCGCCACCTGCCGAGGCTTTAATTAAAACAGGATAGCCGATCTCTTCTGCAATTTTTACAGCCTCAACAGGATCCTCAACCGCATCTTTCGTCCCGGGCACAACAGGAACGCCAGCCTTCATCATAAGGTTTCTGGCTCTGATCTTGCTTCCCATCTCGGCAATCACATGGCTTGGAGGACCTATGAAAACAATTCCTTCTTCCTCACAACGTTTTGCAAAGACAGGATTTTCGGAGAGGAAGCCATAACCCGGATGAATTGCTTCAGCTCCTGTGTTTTTTGCAACTGCAAGAATAGCCTCCATGTTCAGATAGCTCTGGCTGGAAGGGGCCGGGCCTATCAGGTAGGCCTCATCTGCATACTTGGCAAAAAGGGCATTTTTATCAGCTTCCGAACAGACCGCAACCGTGGAAATTCCAAGTTCGCGGCAGGCACGCATAACCCTGATTGCAATCTCACCGCGGTTTGCAATGAGTACTTTTTTGAACATAATGCCTTCCACCTCACTATATTATTCGATTGACATGATTATATCGCCAGGAGATACAGTGTCCCCTTCGGAAACAAAAATCTCTTTTACAACGCCTGAATGGGCAGCATGAACAGTGTTTTCCATTTTCATAGCTTCGATAACAGCAATTGTGTCGCCTTCTGCAACAGTATCTTCGACCTTGACCTTAAGAGAGAGAACCATGCCCTGCATTGAAACGCTCACAGCTCCTTTAACGGACTCGACACTCGGCTTTTTGGGAGAAGCTTCAGATATGGATACTTCCCCACCGAGAGGTTCAATCCTGACCTCATAGATTTCGTCATCCACTTCTACCTTGAAATGAGTTGGAACTTTGTGTTCCTGCTGGACTGCAGGTGCAGATGCAACTACTGCTAGAGCTTCTTCTTCCATTTCTCCCCTCAGGAACTTGGGAGCGATAGCCGGATACAGAATATAGGTAAGTATATCTTCTTCAGATTTAGCAATACCCATTTCTTCGGCTTCCTTCTTCCTTTTCTCATATTCAGGTTTAAGGAGATCGGCAGGACGGCAGTGAATAGGCTCTTCGTCCCCGATCACCTTGCCTATTATTTCCGGGCTTATTGGAGCAGGAGGGCGCCCGTAAAGGCCGCGAACGTAATCCTTCACTTCTTTAGGAATAACTTTGTAGCGTTCGCCCATGAGCACGTTAAGAACTGATTGAGTGCCCACGATCTGGCTTGTAGGAGTGACAAGAGGCGGATATCCAAGCTCCTTTCTAACCCTGGGCATTTCAGCAAGTACCGCATCATATTTGTCAAGAGCGTTCTGTTCTTTTAGTTGAGATACAAGGTTAGAGAGCATTCCGCCCGGAATCTGGTAAATGAGCACATTAGTATCGATCTGTTCGGAAATAGGATCGAGTATGCCCCGGTATTTCTCTTTTAATGATTTGAAATATTTAACGGCTTCTTCAAAAGCATTCAGATCCAGCCCGGTATCATAAGGAGTACCTTTGAGAGCAGCTACTACTGTTTCGGTTGGAGGCTGAGAAGTTCCCCAGGCAAAGGGAGAAAGTGCAGTGTCCAGAATATCGACTCCTGCCTCACAGGCTGCCATATAGCTCATTGGAGCCATTCCAGAAGTGCAGTGGCAGTGCAGAGAAATCGGAATTGAGATTTCTTTTTTCATGGCACTTATTATATGTGCGGCATCATTTGGGGAAAGAAGGCCTGCCATGTCTTTGATACAGATGGAATCGCACTCCAATTCTTCAAGCTGTTTTGCAAGTTCAACATATTTCTCAACGGTATGTACCGGACTTATGGTGTAGCAGACCGTACCCTGTACGTGCGCACCAAGACCTTTTGCCACTTTGATAGAGAATTCCATGTTCCGGATATCATTGACAGCATCAAAAATCCGGAAAATGTCAATTCCATTCTGGTAGGATTTAGTAACGAATTTCTCGACCACGTCATCCGAATAGTGCCTGTACCCTACAAGGTTCTGGCCCCTAAGCAACATCTGAGCGTAGGTGTCTTTCATTTCTTTCTTGATATCCTTCAGGCGCTGCCAGGGATCTTCGTTAAGGTAGCGGATACAGCTGTCAAAGGTGGCACCTCCCCACATTTCAAGGGAGAAATACCCTATCTGGTCCAGTTGTTCAACCACTTCGAGCATATCTCTTGTCCTCATTCTGGTTGCCAGGAGAGATTGATGTGCATCTCGGAGGATGGTTTCGGTAATTTTTACACTCATGGATGAACCTCTTAAAATCGAATCAAAATAACCGGGTTTACTATTCCGGATAGCAAACTTTGAACAGTCATTCCGGAGGGTTTCATTTGGTATTCCGGAATTATCAGGGTTAAGATTTTGATCCGTTTGAGTAAAGTACATAAGCCCTCAGATTGCAGTTTTAATACGATTTTCTATGCTTTTACCGGAAAGAGGGGTTTTTCGGTTATATTTGACTGATATTCCGGAACCGCAATCGGAGGAAATCAATATTACAGACGTAAATGAAGTACTCAATATATCTTCATTGATGAGAATTCTTTAATATACAATTGTTAACAAGTATATACTTTTCGCCTGTTAACATTAGAAGGGTAGTTTTTAAAAAGTTCCAGGACCCCGGAACAATTTAAAATTTATTTAAAAATAATTGGTTAGAAAATAGAAGATTAAAGTATTTAGAGAACTGGAAATAAAAAATATACTTTTCTGAATTGAAAAATAGCAATTCCCTTGAGTTTACAGCTTCCAGATTAAGCTTTTTGTTTTCTTCCTACAAAGAACCACTGATCGTAAGTACCTTCAGAATCGGTGTTATCTACAATCTCACCTTTAACTCCTGCCCTGAGCAGAGCCCCGGCAAGAATTTCAGCCTCAGGCCTGCTGCTAACTGTAAAAAGCATGAGTGCACCCTCACTTGCGACCGATACCATTTCTCTCATAATATTTACCCAGAGATCTTTATTGAATTCATAGACAAGCCCCAGCATAAACCCCATCACACCATCAAAGCTTCCTGGCTCAAAATATCTGGAAAGAGCCGTTGCATCCATTACAACCGTTCTTCGAGGGTTTAAAACTCCCTGTTCAAGCCCCTGGCAGACTGTACATTTGTTAATCTCTACAGCCAGCGGATTAAGCCCGAGCCTGTGGAGAGCAAGTGTAGACATCCCGTTTCCACAGCAGACTTCAAGAAGCCTGCCTTCAGGGAAAATCCCCTCTTTTTGAAGAATATCGAAGATTTCCTCAACCCTTCGTACGCGATTTTCAGAAAATACACTCCCATAAGACTCGGGTTTGACCGCGCAATCCAGGCAAAGGTTCCTGTTTACAAGCATAAGCGAGTAGTACTCATTAACAGCATCTCGCCATATTTCCGAAGAAACTTCAACCTCTCTTTCAGGAGGATTAAAATTAAGAAGAGGATCTACAAGGATCTCAAAATCCTTTTTTGAGCGAGCTTTTGCAAGAGCTCCCGTAAAAACCGACCAGAAATCTACAGGGACTTCTTCGTCTGCAGAATTAAAAAGCAAAAGCCCGAGTGTGTGCTCGCCTTCATGAACTCTCAGGAGCCTCACCTTCCCTGTCTCTGCAAACCTCCTGACTCCGTTAAGATAGTCAAGTGTACGCTCAATAGTCCTCTGGGCGAGATAGCTTTCCTCTACAAAATAAATATCTTCACTAATGCCAAGGAGTTCCTTTAAAAGCATATCTGTTTAGATTCGGATGATCTCATATCAAGATTTCGAAAAAGAGATCCACACTGTGTTTACTCCTACCCAATAACCGTAAACTCCATACCTGCCAAAAAACTCATTTGATTGTTATTATGTGAGCGAAATAGCCAGTATACTCCCGAAACGAGACTTTGACGAGACGAAAATCACTTAAATCTTCTCCCTTGCCTCAACTCAGAATCTTTATATAATTCAGCCCTCTTGAGCGAACGAAGTGAGCGAAAAGGGCACCGTCCTCCCGAGACGGGACTCGGGTGACGGGACTTGGATTTCAGTGTTTTCATTATATTTCAGCCCTCTTGAACGAACGAAGTGAGCGAAAAGGGCACCGTCCTCCCGAGACGGGACTCGGGCTGGAAAGCCGCAACTCTTCCGAAAGCGCCAGTGAAATTGGGATATATCATAACTTCAGTAAATTTTCAATTTTCTGTACTCACTAAGCAGAACTCGTATATATCAGTCTTTTTGAGTGAGAGAAGAGAGCAAAACGAATACGGGGTCCGAACGAAATCCATGGTATAAATAAAAACAAATGATAAGGCTCTGGAAAGTGAAATAAAGAAGAAAAAGGTATTAAAAGCTGGAAAGGACGTAAAAACCCCAATGTAAGCAAAGTTATTTATAGAATCTGATGACAAAATCAGGAGTTATAAGGATATATATTAACAAACAAAGAAGATTGGAGGATAATATGGCAAAAGTAATACCATTTGCACCAATTGAGCGTTTAATAAGAACCGCAGGCGCTCATAGAGTTAGTGAGAGTGCGGGAATGGCCCTTACGGAAATTCTGGAAGAATATGGACTTGAGATTTCAAGAGAAGCAATAAAACTTGCAGAACACGCAGGCAGAAAAACTGTAAAAGCTGAAGACATAAAATTAGCAAAAGAAATGCTGTAAGTTAAGACTTACCACCTCTTAATGCTATTTGCCAGTGACTTCTTGCTTTACAGGGTAAAAAAGAAAATAAAATGCTGGTACCCAGCATTTTCTTATTTTTACGTGTGATTTAATTATACATTGTCAGCTTCCAGATTTTTATGTGTGATTTAATTATAAATTATCGGTTTCCAGATTTGCTACGACTAGAGATTTTATAGAGCAAATCTTTGAGCAGAAGGAAATTATGCTCCCAGAATCATATCCGCGAGACCTATACCTGTTACAGTAACGGCAGTTACTACAATTCCTGCTATCATCACACCTGCAGCAATTGCAGGCAAGGCTTGCCTGAACTTGACCCCGAAGACAAATGCAGCTGCACAACCAGACCAGGCCCCAGTAGCCGGCAGGGGTATAGCTACGAATATGGTCAGTGCAAGGAGTCCGTATTTTTCAAAACTCTCTGTATGGTTCCGGCGAGTCTTTGAGAAGAGCCATGTGAAGAAAGTATCAAAGACTGAATAACGTCTTAGATAATTCGAGACCGGCTCAAGAAAGAGCAGAAGGGGGATTACAGGAAGGAGATTTCCAAGCACTGAGAAGAAGAAGGCTTCGAAGGGGCCCATTCCATAGATACCCATTGCAATAGGGATCGCCCCTCTCAGTTCGGAGACAGGTATAGCTCCCATAATCAAAACTGCAAGCCAGTGGGGAACAGACCCCAACATTTCTACTAATGTTATTTCAACAGACATGGTAATCAAGGATCTATAAATTCCGTATGATATATTTAAAAAAGGCCAGATTCAAGCCCTTTCAACCGTTCTTGAGAGATCTGAGGTGGAGAGAAGCCTTATTCCGAGTCATTGAAACTCTTAATCCGAGTTAGAAAGCGCAAAATGCGCGAGTAAAGCTTCGAGCTGGATCTTTTCAGTCGCTCCTTCAGTTAGCCTGAAATCAATCTCACCTATTATATCTACGAGTTCGACAATGCGCCTTTCAGAGAGCCCAAGGTCCATAATCATCCGGTTATCTATTTCGGAGATTGCCCTGTAAATCTGTCCAACTATGTCTTCTCCGGAGAGCCCCTCTTCGTAGAGCAACCTGTTAAGTTCCTTTCTAGCAGCCCTGAAATTTCCACTTAGAGCAGTTTCTATCAGGTTTCTGATATCTTCAGGATTTGCAGTTGCTGTAGTCCTATAGATAGTTTCCCTGGATATAGGCTTATCCGGCTCAACGAAAGCAGCAGCCTGGAAAGAATTTACGGCTTTTCTCATATCTCCCTGGGCTACGTAAATAAGAGATTCATATCCATCTTCAGTAACGGACAGCCCCTGATCTTTAGCTATGTATTCAAGGCGTTTCCTGATAGCCTCATCGGAAAGTCGCCTGAACCTGAAGACTGCACAGCGGGACTGGATAGGTTCGATAATCCTGGAAGAGTAATTGCAGGACAGAATAAAACGGCAGTTATTGCTAAAACGCTCCATTGTCCGCCTGAGCGCAGATTGGGCATCTGAGGTCAGCGCATCAGCCTCATCAAGGAAGATAATCTTGAATTCGGCTCCTCCCATAGAGGCAGTTTTTGCGAAATTTTTGATTTTTGTCCGGACAATGTCAATTCCTCTCTCATCCGACGCATTAAGTTCGGTAAAGTTTTCACGCCACAGGTCTTCCCCGAAAATCTCTCTTGCAATCGAGACGGCAGAAGCGGTTTTCCCGACTCCCGGTGGCCCGGAAAACAACAGATGGGGAAGATTTTTCGTTGCAACATAGGACTTCAGGCGTTCTATTGTTTCTTCCTGCCCCACCACCTGGTCTAGCCTCACAGGCCTGTACTTCTCAATCCAGATCTCTTCTTTAATCGTAAAGTCCTCCATTCATGCTTGCACCATATTTAGAGAAGATTATATTTAAACTTTTGAATGTTCTGAGTTGTATGTTTAACTGCATTTTAAAATAAAGTTTGTGCGTTACAGCCAGGATACAACCAATATATAAATGTATAGAAAGCTCGGAATAAAAGAATAACAAGAGAAGGGAAATGGCGACTTTAAAGTAGAAAGGTTAAAGAAAAACAATAACAGAGATCAATCCATATAGACAGTATGCAGAGTTTCATAGATTGGCCCTTTCGGAGTCAGTGTACTTTTCTTTAAAAGCACTTTGTTTACGCACATAGTGCCGATTTCGGTGTCCTTTAATTCCTTTACTGTGTTTATAAATGCCGTTTTCTGATCCTTCTTGAGGTATTTTACCCTGGCAAGAGTAGCATGGGCAGTAAATTCCTTGTCATCTTTTTCGAATTTAAAAGGCTCCAGCAACTTTTCTACATTGTCATGTAACGCCCTGAAATTTCCAGTTGAACCAAGCCAGAGAACTCTGGGATTCGAAGGTTTGGGAAAAACTCCAAGTCCTCCTATTTTTGCTTCGAAAGGCTCGCACGTAATGGAGTCCAGAGCTGCAGAAAGCGAGGAAACTTTTGATTCGTCCACATTTCCCAGAAACTTTAGAGTTATGTGAACGAGCTCAGGATCAACAAACTTCAGATCAAAACCGGAAAATCTGGACTGAAGCTCTCGAATTTTCTCCGCAAAACCTGGATTTAATTCCACTGCTATAAATGTCCTGATCAAAGCATTCACCAATATTAATTGAAAAGCGAACCAGAAAAATCTTCCTATTAATTATCGTCTGGCAAAACTGAATTTAGATACTTTTTCAAAGGAATTGTAAACCCTCCACAAACTTTTTTAAAAATATGAAAAAGGCAACAATGAAAAAGAACAGGAGGAAAAAGGACAGATCAAAGGGATTACAGGGCAATTATAATATATAAGATATAAGTACAGAGAAGGAAATAAGCTTAAGTATTTATAAAGTTGGCCTCAATGTTAACCTGAGGGAAAGAGTTTTAGCCTGGAAAAAACGCTAAGTTAAAAAAATAATAATCCTGATTTAAGAAAATAATGTGAGTTCAAAAAAACGATAACTTTAAAATAAAAAGTGGAACCGCAAATCGGTTGCTGCAAAAAGAAAAAGCGGTGGATCATATGGATAGAGCACGTATAATTGCAGAGACGGCAGCCCGTATTTCCAGAGAACTTGATGCTGCCGCAATTATGGTTTCCGGAGAGTTGAGTTTTGAAGGGATCGAAACTGGGGGAATTCCGGTCTACTACATCTCCATGCGTCCTAAAAGCATAATAGATCACCTTTTTTCCACTGGAAAGGATGGAAAAAACCCTCTAAAGGAACTCGGCGACCAGATAAACCGCGAAGCTGCAAGCAACTCTGATCATCTTCAGCAAGCTGCCGCCATAGAATACGTGCTTGGAAAACTGGAGAAAGGGATTATAGTAGGTGTGGTCGAAACCCGCAGTTCCAGTTCGATTATTGTACATAATATCGACGAAAATCCCCTTATAAAGGCCATGAAGGAATGCCAGGAAAGGATAAAGTCTGAAGTAATGAGTGCAATTATGAAAATTTCTTTTGATATTGTCCTGACAGGCAGGGAAGGCAAAAAAATAGGAGCTGCCTTCATAATAGGCGATTCCGAAGAGGTTTTGAAACGTTCTCACCAGCTAATACTGAACCCTTACGCAGGCCACGATGAAATTTACCGGAATATTCTTGACAAGAGAAACTGGGAGTCCATAAAGGAATTTTCCCAGCTTGACGGAGTTTTTGTGGTAGACGAAAACGGAATAATCCTGGCCGCAGGTCGCTACCTTGACGTTGATGCGAAAAATGTGGATATAGAGAAAGGACTGGGAGGCAGGCATGTTTCAGCAGCCGCAATTAGCAGAGATACGGTTGCGATCGCGGTTACGGTGTCCGAGTCTGGAGGAATTTTAAGGGTATATAAAGACGCGAAAGAAATAATCTGCATGGAATGCCTGAAGCCTGCTGTAAGATATATCTAATCCTGAAAATCAGAACTTTTTACACAGGATTAGAAATTTTAATTATATCCAGGAAGCGTTGAGTTATCCCCGAAATGTTGAGTTATCTCCAAAGTGTTGAATTGCTTACTTTTTAAGACAAAGTCTTCACTTAAACATATAAAGAAGAAGGATAGCACATAAACTCATAAATAAAGAAAGTATATTTCTAAATATGCGGGAAAATAAAGAAAGTGGGACGATTCCATGAGAAGGCAACTTTTTTACATTCCTTTTAGCCTTACATTCCTTCTTCTTTTGATCTTTATTCTAATTTTCGGGCTTGGTTCTCTTTTTTTTGGAATAGTTGTTTCCGCCTTTATGAAGATTGGCTTCTCTATAGAGGACGCGCTCCTTATCCTTTTACTGTCCCTCCTCGGAAGCAGCATTAATATTCCCCTGGCAACCCTTAGATCCGATGCCCCGGTAGTTAGAGACACATATGTCCGTGTTTTTGGCGTATCTTACAGGGTTCCGTTCAGGCGTGTGATAAGAAACGAAACGACAATTGCTGTGAATGTAGGAGGAGCGGTTATTCCAATTCTAATTTCAGCTTACCTTCTTATGAAATTCCCTTCTTCCCTCCTGCTTGCAGGAGCCGGCATTTTAATAGTTACAATCATAACTCATTCCGTAGCAAAACCAATTCGTGGAATAGGTATTGCAACCCCGGCGCTGGTTCCACCCCTTGCAGCTGCCCTTGCTGCGATTTTGCTGACGTCGATAATTCATATCCCGGATTGTCCAATTGACCAATGCCGCGTTGTCACTGCTTATGCAGGAGGAGTACTCGGAACCCTTATTGGAGCCGATCTTCTTAACCTGGGAAAAATTAAGAACCTTGGTGCTCCGGTTGCAAGCATAGGAGGGGCAGGAACCTTTGACGGAATCTTCCTAAGCGGATTCATTGCTCTTCTTCTGATCTAACAAAAAATCAGTTAACAGGACTGTGTTGAGTCATTAGGAAGTCAATGATTCCAAATGACTGCACTCGATTTTATACGATATTTTGCTGTTTACTCGACACTAGTTAATGGTGATTAGAAAACAGTCATAAGGCTAAAAATAAGGATAAAATGTAAAAAGAAATGAACTGAAAAGGAAAAAGGGGAGAAAAAAGAGAAAAGAAAAAGGGAAGAAAAAAGAGAAAAGAAAAAGGGAAGAAAAAAGAGAAAGGAAAAAGGGAAGAAAAAAGAGAAAAGAAAAAAGGAAGAAAAAAGAGAAAAGAAAAAAGAGAAACAAGAGAGGAAAATGGAAGAAAATTAATCATTTTTAATTATAACTCTCAAGATATTTCTCTTAACCTCTCCTTTTGATAAAGTACTGACAAAGAGTTATTCCGAGAACTCCTGCAAGCAACTCGAACCCAGAAGTTTTTGCGGAAGTTGGTGTTTCGGATTTTTCATCAGGAAGACTACTGTTAATATCTTTTGGATCATCAGCCTTACTCTCGAGAAGAGGAGCAGAGGGTGTAGAAGATGCAGACTCATTCGAGATAGATTCGTTCGAGGCAGGATCATTCGAGGCATTTTTAGACTTATTGACACCTGAAACAGCTTTATCCTCTACAGTAACGTCGGTTGCCGGATAGATAATATATCCTTCAGGAGAAGTGCTCCCCTTTCCTTCGTCTGAGGTCTGGAAGTACCAGGAATCGGTAAAGTAGTTCTTTTTATCTTTGTCAAGGGTCAAGGTGATGGAATTTGAGTTCTTAAGGACAATTTCATTTTCAGAAGCTTCCTTTACCTCAAACCCCCGATATTCGTCTCCGTTTTCGAGGACCATTACTTTATCTTTATCAATGAGCCAGGTATACTTGAAGACTGCAAAGGAATCGGTAGCACTTGTGAATACGGAATCTACATAGGTTATAAAGTAGAGCTGGTCTTTCTTACCTCCGAAATCCGCAGTTGCAGTAAAGGTTTTATCAGCAACACTTCCATTTGTGTTTACAATTCCTGACTCAACTTCTTTCCCGTCTTTATCCAGTGAAAACCATACCTTTTCGCCATCGACATCAACCTGGTTAACTACCAGAGAATAATTATTCCCAAGGTCCCAGGAATCTCCGGCCTTTAATGTTTCCTTATCGTCAGATTTCTGATCCATTACAAGGTTTGCAAGCCGAGTGGAGTCGTTTCCAACGATAACATACGGTTTTCCAAACAAGGGAAGCTTATAGTAGAACATCCCGCCAAGTTCCTTAGGAGTTGTATTGGCATTCAGTCCAAGGTCGGAAACAAGTTCATATTTGTTGGAGAAAGGACGGGTGGTATATACAAGTTCATCTTCACCTATTACATGGTTTCCGGGGTGATTTTTGCCAAGTTCATCCTGACCGTCTTTTTCGACATACTGAAGGCGTTCGCCCCACCAGTTTTCAGACGCTACAAAGTCCTTGTGTTTGTTTACAGGATAGTTAAAGCCGCCAAAAGTGGTCGCATTCCAGCTGAAACCATCGGATAAGGTTTCGTTTGTATCGAGGGGAAAACCAGAGATAACTGGCGCTGGAGCTGCAAAACCCGAAGGAATGATCAGCAAACAAACCGTAAGCGAAACAAGCAAGGAAATCAAAGTCCTTTGAATATAGGGTCTCATAAAGAATTATCACTCTTTTTCATTTGTTACCATATATTTAAACACAATAAGAAAGAAAATATCAGTCTTAGTATTATTTATTATAGGAAAAGTAACAACAAATAATTCGAAGTAGTTAATAAATTTTACTAAATAATTCATTCAGAAACTCTAAATCGAATTCTCAAACCTCAAATATAGCCCTTTACTGAGCAATGAAACTTTTAAACCATCAATCGAGCTTTTTGTCATGGAATGCAATTATAAAACTTATATTTGAGAAGAAACCTGGTATTAGGATGAGTTTTTTGATTGGTGTTGTATGAATATCCCTTAAATTTCCCTTAAATTTCCCTTAAATTTCCCTTAAACTTCCCTTAAATTTCCCTGATTTCCCTCAAATTGCCCTTAAATATCCCATAAATTTCGTCAGCAATTAAAAGCATGTCACTCTCAAACAAATATCTGTTTAAGATCTGATTTGAAAGCTTCTTCTCTACCGTTTTATTAATCAACTGACTCTCCTCTATCCTAAGCTTATTTAATGATGTTTAAAAGAATACGGAATCCTATTTCCTAGTAGTATTATAAATAATTATTTATTTAAAGTTCTATCAAATTTGTAAAAGTTGAAATTTTTATAGACTTAATAGTAGCTGGAGAAATTAGTAGCCCTCATAGACCTGACAGAACCATGAAAGCACTGTGTAAGAAAGTAAGAAAAAATGTAATAATAAAAACTAGATAGTTCGTCTGATTAACTCAACCTGTCATCCTAAAATGAAGCAGACCTGCAACCTTTTTAAAAAAAGCTTGAACGAAAATTACCCTGAAACCCTTTTAAAAAAAGGATTGAACGAGAATTAGCCTGTAACCCTAAAACGAAGCAGAGCTGCGATTCCTCCCAATTTATGAAGCTTTTCTCCGGGCTCAAAGGCCGTGCTGAAAACAACAATCTTTCCCTGGGACTGTTCGACTTCCATCAGAAGCTTATCGATGTCCTCTCCTTTTTCCCGTCCTTCCCGGAGGGTTTCGTCTGCAACAAGCAGAGTTTCGATAGCTCCGTAATTAAGGGCATTCTTAACATCAGCAAGACCATAAGCAGCTTTGCCGTCCATTGAAATCTCACGAATCAGGTCTTCCATCAGGGCGGATTCACGGGCTATACGCGATTCCTGCATAATGCGGTCCACTGCACCTCTGCGCAAAACTTCCTGAAAACCGGACATTCCTATCATGGAGGTATCTTCGACAAGGGCTTTTGAAGCCATAGCAGGTTCGGTTTCCTGGAAATATTTAATGAAATCCTCTTTAGTAAATCCGGGCCCGGCAATAACTATGGATGCTTCCTCAGGAACGGCATGCTTAAGCTGTTCTACAACCTCTCTGAAAAACTCATTCCTCAAGCCAGTCTCTCGCTTTCCGGAGGACTGTCGGATGTGAGAATAGATCTCTATTCCATAGTGATGAACAAAGCCAATATCGGCATCGCCTTCTTCTATTGCGACCATAACAACCTTAGGGCGCTTCGAAGCTTCTTCAGCGTCCTGGATCCGCTGGAACTGGTCACTCTTCCAGTGTTCCTTAACGATAGAAAGATTGGATCCGATCTCGACATTGAGAGTATGATAAGAGCCTACATCCATCCCATGCTCTATCATCCCATGTATTCGCAGCCGGTTTGCAAACTTGTGAAACTCGATATCGTCAACTCTGATTCCGAGCCGGACCTTAACTTTTTCAACTTTTTCAGGGCGGATTTTATCACTTGCCGAATCGGCTTTCCGTTTGGTAACCGCAAAGACAAGGTCTCCTTTTTCGATTATGTATTTGAGGTGCCAGAGGTCATCAAGGGTTTCGGCTGTTACTGCAATTTCCCCTTCCCTTCCCTTAAGGGAACGGTTTGTAACCCTCATGCCTTTTTCTCTCCATGCATTTCAATCTCCTCTTCCATTCCTTTCCTTGTTTTTATTTCTGTGGCTTGGTTGGCAAGTTTTTCCCTGAACTCTTCCTCAGTTTCCTCCCTTGGGTCACGTCCTAATTCCTGTTCAGTTTCCTCTTCATCATCTTCAGGCTCGTCCTCTACTTCAGGAACTCCATATTCTTCTCTTTCATCCTCGATCCTTTCTCCCTTCCTTTCCGGCTTCTGGTTCTTTAAATCCGATTCTCCGGGTGGGACCATCATAGCTATCTGGTCAGGAGAGGCGATCTGCTTCACAAAACGGGGGTCATTGAGTTCATCAGCATAAACTCTGTAGATCTTTTTAGAGATGTCATTCTGGTTAAAAGCCCCAGGGACAATTTCGAGAATATAATCTCCATGTTTCCTGACAGAAGAAACAGGGCCACCTATAACTCTTGTCTCACCTTTGAGTTCAAGTCCGACTGCAACGCCTAGAGGAATATCCTTAAAGTAATTACGTTCCCCGCGGATAATAAAAGCTCCTTTTTTCACGTATTCTCCTGACTCCGGAGTTTTGCTGACCTGCTCGGCTTTAACCCAGTAGCAGTCCCCGCTGAAATGTCCGGCTTTCCAGAGGCTGGAATAAGAAACAGCAAACTGTGCAGCCTCGTATAATGTGGATTCAGGAACTTCTTCTCCACCGGTCTTGATAACTGTGAGAGGAGCACCCGGAGTCTGGGTATGGAAGACAAGATCTCTTTTTTCCAGGTATTTCTTAAAGATATCCTCGTTAGTGTCTGCATCCCTGCCTCCCACAACAAAGAAGCCATCTGAGGACACAAACCACCTGAACCTGTCGTACCAGTGTTTTTTCCTGGACGCCTGAAGTTTCCTTCCTGCCTTTGCAGCCTTTGCGACAGCTTTTTTCTCCATAGCCTTCCTGGTATTTTCGATCGCTTTGATAGCACCATCTTTTTTCTTACTAAATTTCTTAACCTTTTCGTAGTATTCCTGAGCATTCTGCGGCACTGTCTTGCGGATGTCAATATTAACGCTCTTTCCGTCAAGGTTCACAGCTACAGTCCCTGTCCTTGGGTCGATATTTGTTATCTTTTGTGCAGCAGGTACGGTATTTTTGGCCTGCTTAAGAATGGAGCGGATCTCGTCCCAGGAATATCCCTTTGACCTTGCGCCGTTGAGCACGGAAAGAAGCTCTTCAATAACCTGATAATTAGCATAGACTATCTCGGCAAGGGTATTATTTTTCTCGATTTCTTTTTCGAACTTTGCAAGGCTCTCTTCCTGCTGGAGAAGCCGCCGTTCATAAACGCCAAGTGTTTTCTCCTTTTTCTGAGCTGCTTTTACCTCTTCAACCTGCTCAAGTGCCTTTTTTCCAAAAAACTCGTCAAGTGCCGTGTTAAAAGAATCAAAATATTCTTTTTCAAACCCTGAATAGCGAATGAGGTCAAAAGGAAGTACGTCGAAAGTTTCCAGCGTTCCGTTGATTTCCTTTTTTACATGCTGAGGCCTGAGCTTGGGAGCCTCGCCTTCAACCTCGGCTTCGGGTTTAATTTCGGTTTCGGGTTTTGATTCGATCTCGGATTTAAGTTCAGTTTCGGGTTTTAATTCGGTTTCTGGTTTAAGTTCAGTTTCGGCTT
>Ga0074193_1000735_pt1 | contig 49706 bp, 38 predicted proteins | sample EPASupsiteHSE605_FD_64523 | JGI IMG/M metagenome (GOLD analysis project Ga0074193, IMG submission 64523) | Bioremediated contaminated groundwater from EPA Superfund site, New Mexico - Sample HSE6-05 | ecosystem: Environmental > Aquatic > Deep subsurface > Groundwater > Contaminated ...
GCCGCAGAATCGTTCAATGCAAAAATAAAAGAATTCAGAAGACAGTTTAGAGGGGTAACTGACATTAAATTTTTCCTATACAGATTATGCAAAATTTATGCATAGACCCAGAATTTGTTCTTGATCCCTTATTACGGGTATGTATTTTTATAGGACAGAAGCTATGATAATAAAAAAAAGGCAACCATTTAAAAATGATTACCTTTCTTGCGTCGGGGTAGCGGGATTCGAACCCACGACCCCCTGCTCCCAAAGCAGGTGCGCTAACCGGACTGCGCTACACCCCGAAAAACCAGTTAGACTAAGCGTCTTGTTTTCTGATTGCGGTGCAAAGGTAGTCTTTATTTTTTAACATCAAAACTTTCGGCTCTTTTTTTTAACAATTATATAAATAGATTCCTACTTTTGCAGCATGGATATGAATACAAAGTATAAAAAGAAAATTCGGCTGGGACTGATTGCTTTGGGTGTTGTTGCAGGATTACTGTTGATTGGTTTTTCTATTCTGAAGTGGGCCATTCTTCCTTCCGGAAAGCTTACGCCTCTGGTTACAAACAAAGTAAACGAACTGATTGATGGAAAACTTGAATGCAAAAGTGTTGAACTAACCTTGTTTGAAACCTTTCCTCATGTGGGAATTGCTTTAACCAACGGAAGGTTGATCTCGCATGTGGGTGCCGATTCTTTATCGTCCGGAAACAATGAAAAACCCATTGCTCCGGATTCGCTGATTTCTTTTACCAAGTGCATTATTTCATTACGTCCGCTGGATTATTTGTTCGGTGGCAAAATAACTATCGGTGAGATTACCATCGAAAAACCCCGGATTAATGCCTATATAAATAAGCTGGGGACTGGCAATTGGGAGATAGTTAAGAAAGATACGGCTTCGGATGAAAGTTCGTCCGATATACTTCCGCTTATAGAAATCAAAAGGATCAATATTACAGACGCGAAGTTTACGTTCAAGGATCAGCGTAAAGATATTTACTGCCGGATTGGCGGTTTTTCTTTCGCATCGAACGGATCGTTGGTAAAAGGAGCCACTTCGTTCGATATAGAGTCCCGCTCCTCCTCTATCCTGTTTGAGAGTCCGGGGTACACGCTTACCAATCATATGAGCCTGCTTCTCACTACACAGCTCAGATTCAGCAACAACTACAATACTGTTTCGCTGGGTAATGCCACACTGGAGGTTAATAATCTGCCCTTTACTGCCAATGGTTCGGTTTCGGCATCGCCGGACGGCGAAAGCACCAAGTTTGATTTGAATATGGGTCTCAAGGTTTCCGATCTGAATGATTTGATTCAATTCATTCCCGAAGCCTACCTGAAGAACAGGGATAAAATACAAGCCAGAGGCGAAGTGGTTATGGAAGGTAGCATCCTTGGAACACTCGACAACAGACAATATCCGTCGATTTCGCTCTGCTGCAAAATCAACAAGGGTTCGTACCATCAGAAAGGGAGCAAATCGGGTATCGACACGTTGTCGCTCGACGTGGATTTTCTTATGGATGGTATCCATCCGGATTCGTCCTACATATCGATGGAAGATATTAAAGTAAGAGGATTAAATACATCGCTCGATATGAAAGGCAAAATTACCGACCTGCTTGGTAATCCCACAGTGGAAGCGAATGTAAAAGGAAACATTGATTTTACTCGCCTGGCTGGTGAGTTTCTGAATACCGATACACTTTTACTGGAAGGATCCATCCAGTCGGATATCCATGCCCTGTTCTCGGCAGATGATATCTCGTCGGGACAATACGGTAAAATACAGTCCACGGGTGGTTTAAAGATAAAGAATTTCAAAGCTTTAAGCCGGCCATTAGGGATCGATGTATTTATTTCCAGCGCCGCTTTGGTTATGGGTGAAGATCTGACCGAGACCACCAGGAATGATACGGTCCGTAACAGGATGAACAAAAACCCGCTGCAGGCTACACTTACGATAGACAGCTTGCAGTTCAAATACAAAGAAGAGGCCAATACGCAGATTAGTAAACTGAAACTACTGGCCCGTACTACGCCTCAGCGTGACACATCGGCTGTGATACCTGTAGGGGGTACACTGGAGTTCGACCGTCTGCAGACTTTACTCCCTGATTCGGTATGGGTTATAGCACGGAATAGTGTTTTGAGAGGTGGAATGAAAGCTTCGGCTGATGATAAGAAGGTGCCGGTTGCCCGGCTTACCATCTCCCTGGATAGCTTGTCGTATCTTATTCCTTCTATCCGAACAGCTGTAATGCTGGATAAAAGCTCGTTTTCCGTGGAAGCACTACCCTATAAGTCGGTTTGGAAAATGAGGAATGATTCTGCTTCGGTGCGCCGAAACCCTTCGGCCCGCAGAATGGCTTCGGTTGTAGACTCGGCAGCGAGAAAATCTTCGGGCAACAGTTTGCTGCGAAAATGGGAAGTGCGGGGCAATGTAACTTTCGAAAAGCTGCGTCTTTTGAGTCGTCTGTTTCCTCTTCCGGTGGAGATGAACACGAGCAACGTTTCTTTTACAACCAACACCATCAAGCTCGACGGGGCCAAACTACAGGCTGGAAAGTCCGACCTAACGCTGAGCGGCGAGCTAACCAGTATCCGAAGAGCAATGCTGCGGGGTGGAACACTCAAGGGAAATCTTTCGATTGTTTCGGACTATATTGATTGTAACGAGTTAATACAGGCTGTTAATGCTGGTGTTCTTTACAACGAAGAACTAAAGGGAAACAAGCATTCCTCTTCTCAGAAAGAAAATCCGGAAGCTTTCAGCGAACAAATTATCAACAAAGAAATAGCCGCATCGCAGACCGACACTTCCAGCCAGCTGCTTATAATACCCTCTTACCTGGATTTAGCACTACACACCCATGCCAAAGAGATTGTTTTCAATAACCTGGATCTGAACGATGTGGACGGGAAGGTTGTGATGCGAAATCAAAGTATACAGCTTACCAATCTCTCCATGCACTCCAACATGGGTGAAGGCACGCTGTCGATGATTTATACAGCAGGGAACAACCGGGAAGCAAGCACTGGCTTTGATCTGGACGTGAAGCAGATTCTGGTAGATAAACTTATTTCTCTTTTCCCTTCAATAGATACCTTACTGCCCATGCTACGGGCATTTGAGGGGGTAGTTGATTGCCAGATGGCCGCCTCATGTGAACTGGATTCCACAATGTCGGTTAAACTTCCGTCTTTACGAGCTACCTGTTCGCTGCAAGGTGAGAATATGGTATTGCTGGATGGCGAAACCTTTGCCGAGATATCCAAAAAGCTTATGTTCAAGAATAAAAAGCGGAATATGATCGACAGTATTGCGGTGGATATGGTTGTAAGAGACAAAAAGCTGGAGGTGTTTCCTTTTCTGGTACAAATGGATCGCTACAGATTGGCGGTTGGCGGTACGCAGAATCTGGATATGTCGTTCAACTACCATGTTTCGGTATTGAAATCGCCTGTTCCGTTTAAACTGGGTATCGACATTAAAGGGACTCCGGATAAGTATGACTACGATATAACCAAGTGTCGTTACAAGGATCTTTTCCAGCCTTCTAAAACCAACAAATTGGATTCCGTAAAGATAAATATGAAAAAGCAGATTTATGAATCTGTCCGAAAACAGATGAATATGCTTACAGATGTTACGCAACAGATCCAGCCTGCCGGCAACCTGGCCATGAAGGAGGTTGCCGAAAAGCCGGAAGATTAACTGCTTTTACGGTAGCTTATAATGGCCATCGCATTGAAGACTACGGCAAACAAACAGACTGCTCCAAACTGTTTGGTAAGGTCGGCAAACTGACTACCCTTTAGGTAGACCATCCGGATTACTTCAACAAAATAGCTTAACGGGTTGAGCCATGTTAGTTTCTGTGCCCATTCAGGCATACTGCTAATCGGGGTAAAAAGACCTCCCATCAAGTTGAATATGATTATAAAAAAGAAGGCGGTGAACATGGCCTGATGCTGTGATTCGGACACGGATGATATTGTTAGTCCGAATCCGGTAAAGGCAATCATATACACGGCAGCAAACAAATAAATCACGCCAAAACCGCCCAATGGTGTAAGGCCGTAAACCGCCCAGGCAACAATTGCCCCAAGAGTGAGAAGTACAAATCCAATTACCCAAAAAGGAATTAATTTAGATAGAAGAAAGATGTACTTGGGTACCGGGGTAACATTTATCTGTTCGATCGTTCCTTTTTCTTTTTCGCTCACAATATTTAGTGCCGAAAGAGATCCTCCGACTATGGTAAGCAAAAAGACCATAATGCCGGGAACCATGTAGTTTTTATAACTCATGTGGGGATTAAACAGGTTTGTGCTTTGCACATCAATATGGGGCACAGAAGCGCTTTGAACGGTTATTCGCCCCGCAGTAATTTCGGAGTTGAAGCTCTGAATAATATTGGAAAGATAAGAGCTCCCCAGTCCTCCTTTTGTTCCATTTACCGTATTGGCGGCTATTAGCACGTGGGAAGTTCCTTCTTTTGTAATCCGTCTTTCAAAATTAGCAGGAATCTCCAATACCAGATCGGCCGAATTATTTTCGATTTGCTTTAGTGCTTCATCATAACGAGCATGAACTCCGGTGAGCGTAAAATAGCCCGATGAAGTAATCTTCTCTGTCAGCCTGGTGGAATAAACCGAATGGTCATTATCGATAAGCGTAAGATTGATGTTATTCATCTCAAAATTAGCAGCAAATGGCAATACAATCAACTGCATTATGGGAAGAAAAAGAATCATTCTGGGTAAAAATTTATCCCGTCGAATCTGTTTGAACTCCTTTTCAAGAAGAAATCGTAATGTTTTCATATACTATTCCAACCGTATTTTAAAACGTTTAACACTCAACCCAACCAAAACTACAATCATAAGCAAAAGAACTGAAACCTCTTGCCAGACATCTATCCAACCCAAGCCTTTGATCATTACATCTCTGATTGCCAATATATACCACTTTGCCGGAACTATATTGGCAATTCCTTGTAAAATAAGCGGCATATTTTCTATCGGGAAAATCATTCCGCTCAGCAGCATCACCGGCAACATTAGTGCTACCCCGCTAACCAGCATGGCTGCCTGTTGTGTCTCGGTAATGGTAGATATAAGCAATCCCAGACTAAGTGACAGCAGGGCATAAATAACAGAGATACTTAGCAGCAGAATTATGCTTCCATTAATTGGCACATCCAACAGGAAGTAAGACAACAGCAGTATGCTTACTACATTTGCCATACTAAGCAAAAGGTAAGGCACTGCTTTAGCTAATATTATATAGATTGGCTTAAGTGGTGATACAAGAAGGACTTCCATGGTGCCCATCTCTTTTTCCTTAACAATACCCACGGAAGTCATCATCGCGCAAATCAAAATAAGGATGAGCCCCATTACTCCGGGTACAAAATTATACGATCCTTTCATCTGTGGATTATATAAAAGCTTAACGTCTGCCTGTACCTGTCCCGGCTGTGTTTGATTTTGAGCTGGCATGAGTTCCTGCTGATACGTACGGATGATTATATTCGCATAGTTTACGAGCGATGTCGCCTCATTTGGGTCGGTAGCATCGGCAAGCAATTGTATCTGAGGATTGCTTCCTTTTAGTAAATCGCCGGCAAACTGCGGAGGAAATACAACAACCATCCGCACCTTATTTCTTTTAAATAGAGTTTGTGCTTCCTCGTAAGTATTTACGCTTGAGTGATATTTAAAATATTCGCTGGCAATCAGCTGGTCTGTTATCTTTTGCGTTGCCTCATCCTTACTATAGTCCAATACGGCAATAGGCACTTCCTTTACTTCGGTAGTGATGGCAAAGCCAAATAGAATAATCAACGCAATGGGCATGCCCAACAGAATCAACATCGTTCGGGTATCCCGGAAGATGTGAAAAAATTCTTTGCGTACAAATGACAAAAACTGTTTCATAATTTAATCGGCTTTACGTTTTGCCTGGCGTGCCAGACTATGGAACACTTCATTCATCGTATCAGCACCAAAACTCGCTTTCAGTACAGAAGGTGCATCCAGCGCTTCTATCTTTCCATCCACCATAATGGATACACGGTTACAGTATTCTGCCTCGTCCATATAATGGGTGGTGGCGAAGACGGTAATTCCTCGTTCCGCAGCCTGATAAATCAGTTCCCAGAACTGCCGCCGTGTAATTGGATCGACACCTCCGGTTGGTTCGTCAAGGAAAACCAGTTTTGGATCGTGCAATACTGCCACACTGAAAGCCAGCTTCTGTTTCCAGCCCAATGGCAACGACTTAACCATTGTATCGCGCTCACTCTGTAAGCCAAGCACATGAAGCAGCTCGTCGGTTTTAGAGGCTATTTGTTTCGTTGTTAATCCGTAAATTCCACCAAATAACCGGATGTTCTCCCAAACTTTAAGATCGTCGTAAAGGGAAAACTTCTGACTCATATAGCCTATATTTTTCTTTATTTGTTCGGTTTGTCTGAATATATCAAAACCTGCTACTTTCCCTTCGCCCGAAGTGGGATGCAATAAACCGCAAAGCATGCGCATCGCAGTAGTTTTCCCGGCTCCATTGGCTCCAAGAAATCCAAATATCTCACCTTGAGCAACAGAAAATGAGATATGGTCTACGGCAGTAAAACTACCGAAGCGTTTTGTTAAATTCGTTGTCTCTATTACATTCATTGTTTTCTTTCTAAGCTGTTGATGTATTTCTTATCCAAACTGCATAAAGCAGTCTTCGATAGTTGGCTCTATAAGTTCCATTTCTATATCAGCATACCCCTTCTTGTGCAGGTAGTCGAGTAAATGAGTCTTCTCCGCTCCTTCTTTAAGCAGCAAGTGATGCGCATCCCCAAAAGCATAACAGGATTGTGTCCCGGGATATTCCCTCAGGTCTAAAAGCAAATGAAACATGGATGTGCTACGGATGCTCCAGGGATGAATTCCCATCGAATCGCGAATGCCCTGAGGAGTATCGATAGACAAACATTGTCCGCCTTTCATCAGCGCGATGCGGTCGCATCGGTTTGCCTCGTCCATATAGGGAGTAGACACCAGAATGGTAATTCCCTGCTCCTTGAGTCGATCAAGCATATCCCAGAACTCTTTCCGCGATACAGGATCTACCCCTGTAGTAGGTTCATCCAGAAACAACACCGAAGGTTTATGAATAAGCGCACAGCAAAGTGCCAATTTTTGTTTCATTCCACCCGAAAGAGCTCCGGCCCTTCTATCCTTGAATGGCTCGATCTGTACATAGATATCCCTGATAAGATCGTAATTCTCTTTGATAGAGGTGTTGAACACCGTGGCAAAGAAAGTCAGGTTTTCTTCCACAGAAAGATCCTGGTACAAGGAAAATCGCCCCGGCATGTAACCGGCGAGCAATCGTATCTGCTTATAATCACGCACCACATCGTGTCCGCAAACCGTGGCCGTTCCTTTATCGGCAATCAGCAACGTGGTGAGTATCCGAAACAGGGTTGTTTTGCCTGCACCATCCGGACCAATAAGACCAAACAGTTCACCCGGAAGTACATCCAGCGAAATATTGTCCAGTGCTTGCACCTGTCCGTAGCTTTTAGATACCTGTTCAATATGGATGCTGTTGTTGTTCATTTAAAAACCACCTCCCCGTATTGGCCTATCTTAATGAATCCGTCGTTCTTTACAGAAATCTTGATTGCGTATACCAGGTTAGCCCGTTCATCTTTTGTCTGAATGCCTTTGGGAGTAAACTCTGCTTTATCCGAAATCCATGTAATAATGCCGGCATATGAACGCTGTTCGTCCTTACCGTAATCGGCGTTCACCGTTACTTTCTGTCCCAGTTTTAATTTCGAAAGCTGATCGGCCGTGATGTATGCCCTCAGATAGAGTAAATCGGTATCGGCTATCTTATAGAGAGGTTTTCCTAAAGTGGTTATCTCGCCGGCCTCGGCATACTTTACCAAAACGGTTCCGGTGATTGGGTTAGACAGTCGTGACTTCTGCAGCTGATCATCCAATTGCATTACCTGAAACTGAATACCTTCTGCTTCCATGTCTGCCCCACCCGATGTTTTACTTAAAGATGAATATTGAGCATCCAACTGTTTCTGCAAGAAGCGGATATTGTTCACAATATCGTCTACTTGTTTCTGATTTCCTGCTTTTGCTTTCACCAGGTTTTCCATGCGCTGTTGTTCACTTCGGGCAGTGGCTATCTGTTGCTCGAGTGCCGCAATCTGTTTGCGGATATCAGGTTTACGGACGTCGACCGACTTTAATCCGGCCACTAACTGCATTTTTTTGAGATAGAGTTGGGTCGTGTCAATATACCCAACAATAGCACCCGCATCGATACGGTCGCCCTCCTGCGGGGTAAAAGTCATAATCTTTCCGTTTACTTCGGCCGAAACCAATATTTCGGTTGCTTCGAAAGCCCCTGTAGCGTCGTATGAATCAGAATTATTTCCGCAGGAAGAAAGCCCGGCGATGACAATTGAAGCAAGTATGTATTTTAAATTTTTCATCTTTCTTGTATTATTTATTGGATGTGTACTTATAGGAATAAATGTTCATTAGCCTTTGAATGCGGTGTGTTGCCCCAGTTTGCTTTGCCATGTCTTCGGCATTTATCTCTCGGATAAGGTCGGATACGGATATTACGCCATTGGCAAGTTTTACCTCTGCTGCTTGTTTGATATTTCCCCGCAAACGGACAATAGAGTCGTCTGTCTTAACCAGGTCATTCATCTTCGCTATTTCGGTTTGCTGTTGCGTAAGCTGTAGTTTGGTGTTGAACAAAAACGTTTCGCGAAGTGCTTCAATATTCTGACGGCCGACTTCCAATTTGCGTCGGTCATTTTTAAGGGTGTACAGTTTTCCAAGATTCCAGGAAAGACGAACTCCGCCAATAAAGAATGGTTCAAAACTATTTTTCAGCATATTTAATCCCGGACGACCATAGCCTCCTTGTACGAAGAATCCGGCACGTGGCATAATGCCGGCTGTTATTTGCTTATACTGCGCATCCAACATGGACGATTGTGCATCAAATAACCGTAACTCCGGGCGATTGATCTCGCTGGCAAAGTCGGGTTCGTTATCCTGAGGTATTTCCAGCAGTACAGAATCGGACACCTCCTTACCTATCATCACCCCCAACATGGCTCGGTACATTTTACGTGAAGCAGTTAGTTCCACTGCTTTCTGACGGGCATTCAGCATCTCGACTTCCAGACTTTCACGATCGGATTGATTTGCCATTCCATTGGCAATCATTGCCGATACGCGATCGATAGACACCTGAAGTTCTTTCTGAAGCAACGCATTTTGTACCAACAGCTCGTCTTGCAGGATACTTCCAAAATAAAGCTGATTTATCCGCTCGTTCAGGGTATACAAATCGCTTTCCAGTTGCTCTCTTTCGGCAGCTGCCTGTGCTTTGGTTAGTTGTCTGTTAGAACTGATTGTCCCCCCGTCCCATAGGGTTTGATTCACCTCTGCAACTGCTTGATACTGGTCTTTCGACAAGGATGGAATCTGCATTCCTGCCAACGACGGAGACAACTGAGAGAAATCAATAGGTAATTTAGTTACCTCACTCTGATAGGTTGCTTTTGCACTTAGCGAAAGCTGCGGCAGCCATCCTTTGGCGGCATTGGAGAGATTAAATTGCTCTGTCTGCCTGATAAGATCATACTGTTTTATCTTCGGATAGTTGCTTTTTGACATTGCATAGCACTGCTCTAACGTAAACGTTTCCCGCTGGCCGCTTGCACTGGCAACAATAAACGTAACGAGCAAAAGAAATAATGTTATTCGCTTCATACTATTTATTCTTTATTATTATAACAATCGATTAAGAAAAGATACTGATTCCTCTATGGATTTCCGGAGTCAAAAGGTTACGCATGATTTCGGCTATCAGTTTTCGGCGTCTTAGATAATACTCGGCAAATGCCTCTTTGTCTCCATCCAGAAATAAAGGTGTCAACATATTTCTTGTAAGCATCGGGAACACGATCAAGCTAACTAACGTAGAAACAACATCAATAAGCGGCAACTTTCTCAATGTTCCGTTGTCCATCTCTTCTTGAAGTTGTTCTTTAATCTTAAGAATAGGGAGTAATCGTGATGTATTTTTACTCAACGTCTGTATCAAATGATCCACATCACGGGTCATCTCACTTGCAACAAAAATAGGTAGCAAAGGATTACGTATAATTGTTTCGGAATAAATTGGAATAATCTGTTCCATTTTATCCAGAAAAGGACAATCCATATTGACAATCGGTTCAATATTAGGTACTACCTCGGCGATGACTTGCCCGAATATGGCATCGAAAAGCATTTCTTTTGTTCTAAAATAATAATGCAACGCTGTACGTCCTATTCCCGCCTCGGCAGCAATGTCGGTCATTTTAGTTGTCTCATACCCTTTACGCACAAAGACAACCTTAGCTGCTTCAAGGATTTTTAATTCCATGTCTGGAGATTGTTCTGCATTCATTGTTGTTTCTATTTATGTTATTTTATATTTATACTTACAAGTCTGACATATGTGTCAAATATAGTGCAAAAAAAAGTTTTCTTTCAACTACATTGTATATTTTTCTACAGATTGAGTAGAATAAACCAGTACTGTTCTTTGATAATCTGCAGGAGAAATTCCCACAAGTCTTTTAAAATACTTCCCGAAGAAACTTGGATTTGGAAAATTAAGCGCGTAGGACACTTCTTTAATCGTATTTTCTGATTTATGAAGGAGGTGTTTGGCATTGTTTACCACAACATCGTTGATCCATTCGTTTGGAGTCATTCCTGTTGTACTTTTTATTATTGAATAGAGATATTTGGGAGAAATACAAAGTTTTTCGGCGTAAAAACTAACTTGCCTCTGCTCCGATGAATATTGTTTAACGAGCTTAATAAAATTATCGCTTATTCTTATGACCCGAAAGGACTTGACGGCATTACCTGTCGTAGGTATCAGTGGTTTATTAGAATATTCATTCATGACGTTTAAAAATAACACTGCCACAAGATTTCTAATTATTTCAATGCTATATAAACCTTTATTATTCGTTACCTCATCTTCCATAAGAGAGAATATCTGTTTTGCACGGAGAATTACATTGTCGCCCGGATTGCATTTCACGTAATCCAGAAATAACTTATCTTCCGGATTTAAACCATGAAGTTTCAGAGATTCAATAAAAAAAGAAGAAAAGGAAATAAAATATCCCTCAACCTTGTTATTACCTGGAATCAATCTTAACTCACTTCCTGATGCTGAATATAGCATTGTTCCCTTTTTAAGTTCATGCAAATGTCCACTAATCTCGACTGTGAGCGATCCGTCCATTACAAATATAAAACCAACCATTTTAAATTGCTTAAGCATTGTTTCTCCAGAAATTGGTCCTATCAACTGTAAAAAACAAAAGTCATTGCTTATTCTTGCCAATCCCCTGTTCAAAATCTGTTCTGTATTCATCGTTTCCTAGTATTACAATATGTTATATACTGTTTAGACTATAATGTCTGACACCGGTGTCAAAGATACATACTTATAGTTGAACATTACAACATTCGACGTATAAAATTAAATATTATTAAACATTGAGCAGGTGAACAAAAAAAAGGAAGGCCTTCAATTCCTTAACATTGTAAGAAAATGAAGACCTTCCTTTTTATCAAAATTAGCTAAACCGCGTCATTATTTAATTGGACGGCTCTTTACTCCTTCGAAAGTAATCTTTACAGGATTAATATGTCCATTTTTATCGAAAGTCATCTTATCGATACAAGTTACACGATGATCGCGGCCGGTATCATTAAGAGGACGACGATGATAAACAATATAGTAATCGTCTGAACCGGCAACATGCATTACAGAATGATGACCTGCACCAGTTGCTACCTCAGGATCCTGTTGAAGGATCTTTCCGATGCGCTCGAAGGGTCCAAAAGGAGAATCAGCAATGGCATAGGCAACCGAATAATCAGGTCCACCCCATCCGCCTTCGCTCCACATAAAATAATACTTGCCATTCTTCTTAAACATGAACGGACCTTCTACATACCCCTTAGGTGTCACTTCCTTAAACATTTGACCGTCTTCGAAGGGAACCAAACCTGTAAAATCGCTGTTAAGCTTCACAATGTTACAATGGCCCCATCCACCATAATACATATAGTAGGTACCATCCTTCTCATCGTAAAACACAAACTGGTCGATAGGTTGAGCTCCGTTTACTATTTTATCAATAAGCGGCTTACCCAACAAATCCTTATAAGGACCTTCCGGACGATTGGCTATTGATACACCAATACCTCCTACTTCTCCTTCGTGCACATCATTGGCTCCGAAAAACAAATAATACTTTCCTTCTTTACGAATAACAGAAGGTGCCCACATGGCACGGTTCGCCCACTTAACTTCGGCCGTATCCAGGACAGAAGAATGCTTTTTCCAATTGACAAGATCTTTGGACGAAAAGCAATCAAAATAGGTCTGCTTTTCGTACACATCACTCCAGGTAGGATAAATCCAATAGGTATCATCGTAAATAATACCTTCGGGGTCTGCATACCAACCTTGGAAAACAGGATTACTACTTGAAACAACCGCAGCCGGCTGCTTACATGAGAATAAAAATCCAGAGAATAAAACACTTAACACAACGCACTTTTTCATATACATATATAGATAGTAATAATTAGCCAATATCTAAAAGCAAAAGAGCGTGTTCACTCATCCAACGAATTGTACGGCGAACACCCCTTTTTTTATAAATTCTTCTTAAAACGATCGTACGGCTTAGCAAGTCCACCTTCCGAGGTCTCTTTATACAGACTGGGCAAGTCGTTTCCTGTCTGACGCATAACCTCGACCACCTGATCAAAACTTACACGATGCTTACCGTCCGAGAATGTAGCGTACGTATTAGCATCAAGGGCACGGGCCGCTGCAAAAGCATTTCGTTCGATACAAGGAATCTGTACCAGTCCGCAAACAGGATCGCATGTTAAACCCAGGTGATGCTCGAGACCCATTTCGGCAGCATATTCAATCTGTGCAGGAGAACCGCCGAAAAGCTGGTTGGCGGCAGCAGCAGCCATTGCGCAAGCTACACCAACTTCACCCTGACATCCCACCTCAGCTCCGGAAACAGATGCATTTGTACGAACAACATTACCAAAAAGTCCGGCTGTTGCCATGGCTCTTAAAATACGCGAATCACGAAAATCTCGTGTTTCACGCAAGTGATACAACACAGAAGGTAAGACTCCGCAAGAACCGCAAGTGGGAGCTGTAACAATTCTGCCTCCTGAAGCATTCTCTTCCGAAACAGCTAATGCATAGGCATAAACCATTCCCCGGCTCTTTATGTTACTTCCATATCCTTTTGCCCGAATAAGATAATTAGATGCTTTTCGCTGAAGACCTAATCCTCCCGGCAATACACCCTCGGCTTCAAGTCCACGTACTATTGCTTCCTGCATTACTTTCCAAACTTCATTCAGGTAATCCCAGATATCGGAGTCTTCATGCTGTTCTACATATTCCCAGTAAGCAAATCCTTTTTTCTCACATAAGTCTTGTATATCGCGGATAGTGTGCAATTCGTACACATCCGATGTTTTTAGCTCATTAAAATCTTCATTAGCCAATGTGCCACCCCCAATACTGTATACTTTCCACGAATCTACGCATTCATCTTTTGCGTTAAACGCTTCAAATTTCATACCATTGGGATGGAAAGGCAGAAACTGCTTAGGTTCCCAAATAATGGTTGTAGGACAATGGGGCTGCAATTCGCCTAGAATAGCAGTATCGGTCATGTGTCCTTTACCTGTCGCAGCCAGACTTCCGTATAGCGTAACCTGAAAACGAGCAGCATCATGTTCTCTTTCCAGAAACATACGTGAAGCCCTGATAGGCCCCATCGTGTGGCTGCTGGAAGGTCCATGACCTATTCTGAATATTTGTTTTATTGATTCCATCTTAAAAATTAATTGCGTTATACCTTTAGAAATAGTTTGTGTTTATACATAAGCCACAAAATTACATAAATAACAGATACGTTGCAAAGAGAAATTAACACTGGGTAATAATTTCCAAGATAAGGTTGAAGACCAAAGAAAAGACTTTCGCCAACGCATCTAAAGCTCACCACGTTTGTGATCATATAGGCTGTTATTGAATTCATCCCGTATACTTTAAACAGAGTCGTATCACGGTTATGTTTTTTGTAATCGATCCACCAGTAAAACAGTGCCATAAGTAAAAAACAATACCCACTACTCACCAGCACCATCGAACTGGTCCATAGCTTTTTGATAACCGGCATTTGGAAACCCCATAACCAACCAAGAGCAACCATGATCAATCCGGCATAAAGCAACCATTTTAGTTTGACTATTTCTGATCGGTTGCTTTTTAGTAATTGTCCGGCAAAAACACCGCTCATCACCGTAACGCCGAAATTAAGACTGCTAAGAATCCAGGTATATCGGTACCAGGGAGCAAACGACCATACTCCATTTTCCCAAGAAACACCATCACGGAAACGTCCCAACAATGTCCGGTCTATCCATTCGGCCAGGTTACCATCCGGTGTAAAGTTTCCTCCGCCAAAACCATCAACTGTAACGAATGTCATTACCGCCCAGTAGATAATCAGGAACGACCCGGCAAGAATCAGTTGATTCATCTGTTTAAGATGAAGAAATGCCAGGGAAGCAATCAGGTATCCCATTGCGATAGATTGCAGCGTATTGGAATAAAAAGCAATATTTTGAGAATCGAAAGCCAATAGATTACCCTGACACATCATCCCAAATATCCAAAGTAAAACAACTCGTTTCGCAATTCGGCGATAAATCAAAGTCTTGTTACGTTGTGCTTTGTAACGTGAAAAAGCAAACGGGATAGATACACCCGACATAAAAAGGAAAAGCGGCATCACAAGATCCCAGCTGGAAAAGCCTTCCCACTCCATATGCGTGAAAAACCACATCATTTTATGAAACCATTCACTGTCTATCGCGTTACTAAGCGGGTGAAGCATAGACTCGAGAACAACCAAACAAAAAAGATCGAACCCCCGAAGGATGTCCAATGATGCCAAACGCTGAGGCTGAATTAATTTTTCCATGTGTATTATCTGATTTAAGGAACGACAAATATAATAAAAGTTATTACAGATAACATATTTTTTATACATTTGCTGTATGAAACATCTTAAACCCATTATGTTTGTCGGCACCTGCTCCGATGCAGGAAAAAGTGTTATCAACACAGCTTTTTGCCGGATCTTTAAACAAGACGGTTATCTGCCTGCCCCCTTCAAGGCGCAAAATATGTCGCTCAATTCCTATCCAACGCCCGAAGGAGGAGAAATAGGCCGTGCTCAGGTTGTACAAGCCGAAGCTGCCGGAGTTATACCTCATACAGATATGAATCCGGTTCTGTTAAAGCCCACCAACAACCAAAGTTCGCAGGTAATTTTAAATGGGAAACCCGTTGGTAACCTTTCGGCCTACGAGTATTTTGGAAATCATCTCAGAAAAAACGAACTCTTCGACGCGGCCCTGACTGCCTTTGAACGGTTAAATATAAAATATAATCCGGTTGTACTTGAAGGCGCAGGAAGTATCTCAGAGATTAATCTTCGTGACAGAGACATTACCAACATGCGGATTGCTATGGCTGTAGGGGCCGACACCTATCTGGTTGCTGATATTGACCGTGGTGGTGTTTTCGGTTCTGTATACGGCACAATTATGCTGCTTCGTCCGGAAGAAAAAGCCAGGATAAAGGGAATCATAATTAATAAATTCCGCGGTGATATCCGCCTTTTCGAAGAAGGAAAGCACATGCTCGAAGAACTTACCGGCATTCCCGTTGTAGGTATCATCCCCTACTTTACCGAGATAAAGATAGAGGAGGAAGACTCTGTCGCACTTGACAGTAAAAATCAACAGGCTACCGCAGGCAGAATTAACGTAGCCATTGTTCATCTTAAACGGTTGTCGAACTTCACTGACTTCAATGTATTGGAAATGGACAAGCGTTTCCACACTTATTACACTGATAATGTGGAAGAGATAGAAAAGGCAGACATAATAATACTTCCCGGAACAAAAAACACGTTGGGCGATTTACAAATTATCCGGTCCAACGGAATATCCGAAGCTATTGTGCGAAGCTATAAGGCCGGGAAAAAAGTTATTGGCATATGTGGAGGTTACCAAATGATGGGTATGCGAATAGAGGATCCGAATGGGATGGAAGGAGAAATTCCCATGCTCCCGGGATTAGGTCTCTTACCCATGTGTACGGTTATAGAATCCGAAAAAGTTACACAACAAACAAGCTTTACATTCCTTGACAAAAAAGACACTTGTTCGGGATATGAAATTCATATGGGAAAAACCTCGCTGCTTCCAAATGTAGCCGATAGCCCCCTTCTGCAAACGGAAGATGGGCGTACTGACGGATATCTTCAAGATAATCATTGCTGGGGAACCTACATGCACGGCATAATGGATAATCCAGTCGTATTGGATTTTCTGGCAGAGGGACTATCCAAGTCAGGAGATATATCATTCGATTATGCTTCCTTTAAGGAAGCACAATACGATAAACTGGCAGCACATATCCGTGCCCATGTAGATCTGGAGTCTATTTATCGGTCGTTAGAGGGTAATAACTAAAGCCGGGTAGTTCGGGTTACTGTTTCCAGCTTAACACAAACTGTGGCACTTAGCTGTTCCAGACTTAATACCAAATGCGTTTTGTTGATTTGCATAACAGTACCTGTAACCCCCTTCATTGCACCGCAAAGAATTTCCACTTCTTCTCCTGAACACAAAGGATGAGCTTCAGCCTCGATAAGGAATTTTTTAATGGCATCTATTTCCTCTTCTCTTACTATGGCGGGTTTACCATCGTAATAAACGATACGCACCACACCGTATATCCGGATCAGGGAGCGAAGGACAGTTTCAGTGCAGTAAACAAATATGTAGGAATTAAACAACGGAACATCAACGAGTTTTACCCGGTCCGACCATACTCGTGGCGAACGATGTAAAGGAAGCCAACAGGTTACACCCTCCTTATCAATCCTTTCTTTCACCTGTTTTTCTGCACGTGGAAACGTGTATAAAACATACCAATTAGTATCTTTAGGGCTCATCTCTTTCATTGTTTATTAGTGTTCTGAAATACAAAGTAAATCTAAATAATTGATTTTACATTGATTTTAATTGATTTTTTTGTAGTATTGCACATTGTTAATAAAAATCCAATAATAAACAGATGAATAGACGTAATTTCCTGCAAAAATCAGCTTTTACCGCAGCCGGATTAGGTATGGCACCTCTCTTTGGCTCATCATACCAATCGATATACGGACAAACAGCACCAAGCAATAAAGTAAAAGTAGGCTTGATTGGTTGCAGAAGCCAGGGATGGTCAAACCTAAATACATTCCTTCAGTATCCCGAAGTTGAATGCGTAGCTCTTTGTGATATCGACGACGAATGGCTGAATAAACGAGCAGACGATGTATTTAAAAAAACTGGTAAAAAAGTAAAGAACTGCTATAAGGACTGGCGCAAACTTATTGATAACAAAGATGTTGATGTAGTAATTATCGGCACGCCCGATCACTGGCACTGTCTACCTTTAGTTTACGCTTGTCAGGCTGGTAAAGATGTGTTTGTGGAAAAACCCCTTGCAAATACCATCGAAGAATGTAATCTGATGGTAAAAGCAGCGCGCAAATACGACCGTGTTGTACAAGTTGGACAATGGCAACGTAGCGACCCTCACTGGAACGAAGCAGCCAATTATTTGAAAGCAGGGAATATCGGACGTATCCGTACCGTAAAGGTTTGGGCGTACCAGGATGGAAAACCCACCCTTCCTGTAATACCTGACAGTCCTGTGCCGGCTGGAGTTGATTACGACATGTGGCTTGGTCCGGCTCCAAAACGACCGTTCAATACGTATCGCTTTCATTACAACTTCCGGTTCTTTTGGGATTACGCCGGCGGATTGATGTCCGACTGGGGTGTGCACCTTTTAGACTATGCTTTGGAAGGAATGGGGGCAGATCTTCCCACATCCATTTTATCCAGCGGAGGTAAGTTTGCCTACCCCAACGACGCTATGGAAACACCAGATACCCTGATGGCGACTTACGCGTATAAGAACTTCAATATAATATGGGATCACGCATGCGGAATAAGTCACGGACTTTACGGACGAAAGGAAGGGCTTGCTTTTTTCGGCGAAAACGGCACCTTGGTTCTCGATAGAGCTGGCTGGGAAGTTATACCAGAAATTTCCAACAAAATAGCCCGCATGGATGCGGTTCCGTTCAAAAAAGGTGAAGGTAAAGGCTTGTATAACCACGTAGGAAATATGCTTGAATGTATAAAAACCCGTGAATTACCAAATGCAGATGTCGCCATCGGTGCCAAAGTTGCCAAGATGTCGCACCTTGCAAATATTTCCAGCCGTGTAGGAAGGGGATTGGTTTGGGACGATGCAAACAGCCTGTTCGTTAACGATCCTGAAGCGACTGCACTTGTTAAGGCACACTACAGAGACCCATGGAAGTTGCCTGTTTTATAACCTCATCGATGTGACTGACGGTTCTCATATCTTTTAACGGAAAAGGTCGTTAACTTTTATATAAAAGTTAACGACCTTTTCCGTTAAAAGTATACTGATTCAAAATAAAATCAGCACTCTATTTAAATCAGCACTTAATACTTAGCTGACGAAGAACGTCACGAATCTTTTCGTATGTTGTAATGCGTGTAGGAACCAAAGGTAAACGAAGCTTGTTTTCTATGTATCCCATAGTATTTAAAATACTCTTTACACCAGCAGGATTACCATCTACAAATAGCAACTCTATTAACTCCGTAAATCTATGATGAATGGTTAGAGCATTATTATAGTCGCCGTTCAATGCAAGTCTTACCATTTTGCTGAATTCCTTCGGGAATGCATTTCCTATCACAGAAATAACACCTACAGCCCCAAGGGTAATCAATGGGAAAGTGATTCCGTCATCACCAGAAATTACTTCGAAATTTGCCGGTTTATTCTTGATAATATCATCCATCTGGGTGATATTGCCTGACGCTTCTTTAACAGCTACTACATTTTTAAAATCCCGTGCAATACGGAGAGTAGTCTGCGCAGTCATATTTACGCCCGTACGTCCCGGAACATTATAAATAACTATTGGAAGAGTTGTAGCTTCTGAAATAGCTTTATAGTGCTGATAGATTCCTTCCTGCGATGGTTTATTATAGTAAGGAACAACCGAAAGAATCGCATCAATACCGTCGAAATTGTCGTTTTTAAGCTTTTCAACAATCGATCGCGTACAGTTGCCTCCTAATCCAAGTACTACCGGAATACGGCCTCGAACTTTAGAAACAACCAAACTTACAATTTCTTTCTTTTCTTCCTCCGTTAACGTAGGTGTTTCTGCGGTAGTACCTAAAACTACCAAATAATCGGTGCCGTTTTGAACCTGATAATCTACCAGTCGTCCTAACGCTTCGTAATCGACACTCTCATCTTCTTTGAAAGGAGTGATCAAAGCCACACCCATTCCTTTTAAATTTATATCTACCATCGGGAAACTACACATTTTGTTATTTCGCACTGCAAATGTAAGAATTTATATCATTTCGTACGGATATTCTGTAAGTAAAATAGGATTTGTTCAAATAAATAATCAATTTCATCTCTGTCTGTAACAAGAATGGAGAAGTCGTGAAACTCTCTTTCGAGCTTTTTAATCCCTATCTTAAAATTACAAGGATGCTTTACAAGAAGATACTGCATTCCATAACAGCCGGCATGAGTCAAATCAATTATAACATCCGGACTACACGCAAGTACTTGTTGCAAAACGGCATCCGTTGGGACTCCATGAACAGAAAGCGCGTTTTTTTCTACCACAAACCTGTAAGAATCATCTAGTTCGGGTATTGCTTCTTTTCTAACGTATCCAAATGAAACAACCTGTTTTCCCGATCGCTTGAGTTCTGAAATGCCATGTTGAACATTTTCGAAATCTTTCATTTCATACATTACAAGCACAGACTTTAACTGGTTGTATGACTTAAAAACAGATTTTCTGTCGCCTGCTGAATCGATCAGCGACTTAATCTTTTTCTTTATAAAATAGTTGGATATTGTCATTCGATCAGTTTTAAAAAATCAGTTTCATTGATTATTTTCACGCCTAACTTAGCTGCCTTTTCGAGCTTTGCAGGCCCCATATTATCACCTGCCAAGATGTAATCTGTTTTTCCCGATACAGAGCCACTGTTTTTTCCGCCATTCTTTTCTATCATCACTTTGTATTCATCTCTGGAATGCAAAACAAAAGTACCACTTATTACAATAGTTAATCCATTCAGCTTGTCGGAACGATTTGCCATCACTTCTTCCGAAATGGACATTTGCAGGCCTGCCTCTTTCAGCCTGTTCACCAACTTACGGCTTTCCTCGTTGGCAAAAAACTCCGTTACACTCTGAGCAATCCTACCACCAATCTCGTCAACTGTTACTAACAAATCAAGCGGAGCAGATTCAAGCGCTTCCATTGTATGAAAAGTACCTGCCAGCCGTTTGGCAACTGTTTCGCCAACATAACGGATACCCAGACCATAAAGAACACGTTCGAAAGGAACTTGTTTCGATTCTTCGAGACTTGTCAGGAATTTCTTTGCACTTGTGTCGGCCCAACGTTCCAATCTTAACAAATCGGCATATTTTAAATCGTATAAATCAGCGACATTACGAATCAATCCTGCTTCAAACAAAGCATCCACAGTTTCGGGTCCTGCATTAATATCCATCGCCTTACGGGTAACAAAATGTTCTATCTTTCCTTTTATCTGAGGCGGACAGCCTATCTCGTTGGGACAATAGTGCGCTGCCTCTCCTTCCGGACGAACCAACGGGGTACCGCATTCGGGACAGATTTTGCAGAACTGAACCTTGTCTCCCACCATAAAACGGGAACCCATATCCACTCCTACTATCTTTGGAATAATCTCCCCTCCTTTCTCCACATATACCTGATCGCCAATATGCAAATCCAAACCTGCTATAATGTCTGCGTTATGAAGAGAAGCTCTTTTAACAACAGTTCCGGACAACTGGACAGGCTCCAGATTGGCAACCGGCGTAATGGCTCCGGTACGTCCTACCTGAAAAGAAACCGAATTCAACCGGGTAAGCGCTCTTTCGGCCTGAAACTTATAGGCTATTGCCCATCGGGGACTCTTGGCTGTAAAGCCGAGATTCTTTTGCTGACGCAACGAGTTTACCTTAAGAACAATCCCGTCTGTAGCTACCGGAAGATTCTTCCGTTCCTTATCCCAGTGATTTATATAGGTAAATACCTCATCCAATGTGCTGCATTTCCGTATCACGTCTGGCACCTTAAATCCCCACGATCTTGCCAACTGCAAATTCTCGTAATGCCCTTCGGCCGGCAAGTTATCACCAATTAAGTAATAAAAATAGGCATCCAGCTTACGGGCTGCCACTATAGTAGGATTCTGCTGCTTAAGTGTGCCAGAGGCCGCATTACGTGGATTGGCAAACAGAGGCTCCTCCTGACTTTCGCGTTCTTTATTTATCCGATCGAATTCTGCCCAGGGAAGTAAAATCTCCCCTCTTATTTCAAAATATTCGGGATAATTATCTCCCATCAGTTTCAGGGGAACAGAACGAATAGTTTTCACGTTGGCCGTTACATCATCACCCTTGCTTCCATCACCTCGGGTAACCGCCCGAACCAGTCGTCCCTGTTCGTAGGTAAGGGAAATGGACGTTCCATCGTATTTTAGTTCGCATACAATCTCGAATGGCTCATTCAAAGTACGGGAAGTACGTTCGTAAAAATCGCGAACCTCTCCTTCCGAGTAGGTATTACCCAACGACAACATCGGGTAAGTATGCGCAACCTGTTCAAACTCTTTAGACAAATCGCTTCCCACCCGCTGTGTCGGCGAGTGAGGGTCTGCATGCTGAGGATAGGTATTTTCCAACTCCTCTAGTTCTTTCATCATCTCATCAAACACCTTATCCGGTATTTCGGGTGCCGACAAAACATAATAGGCATGGTTGTATTTATCCAACGCCTCTCTCAATGCGGCAATTTTTGATGCTATCTCATCCATTCTCTTTTCAATATCTTTATTAGTATACTATTTACGAACACGTTCGGTTACAAACCACGGATTTGTAAGGTCTTCTTTATTATACGTCAGCGGGGTATTACCGTTAAGCTGATAGATCTCGCATCCGGCTTCCCTGACGATAGCATGACCCGCTGCAGTATCCCATTCCATACAAGGAGCAAAACGAGGATAAATATCAGCACTTCCCTCGGCAACCATACCTAATTTTATGGAACTACCGCAGACAATCAATGAAACTTCACACCCTTGCTCACGAAGATTATCCACAAAAGCAGCCACATGAACATTCACATACGACCTCGAAGAAGCGACGATTACTCCTTCATGTTTATCCGCAAGCGGCAATCTCTCTTTCTTATCCAGCAATGTTTCCATTCCTTGCAAATAAGCATACGAACAGTTTCTTATCTTAAAGGCTCCATCCCCTTTGGTTGCATAATACAGAACCTGTTTAACTGGAATATAAATAACACCCAAAACAGGCTCGCTGTTCGAAATCAAAGCGATATTTACTGTAAATTCACCGTTCTTTCTAAGAAAATCCTTCGTTCCATCAAGAGGATCAACCATCCAAAAGGTTTTCCAGTTTTTTCGCTCATCGAAAGGGATAAAGCCTCCTTCTTCACTCAAAACCGGATGAGCGGTATCACTCAAATAGGAAAGAATAATGCTGTTTGCATTCCGGTCGGCCACAGTCAGAGGGGAATCATCAGCTTTCTGTTCCACTTCAAGTTCTTCATCTGCTCCAGCATAAATCCGGCTAATCTCCTGTCCTGCATGGAGTGCAGCCCTGATTGCAACGTATAAATCGCATTTTGATACTCCCATCTGTTCTTTCATTCTTATTTGACTATGCAAACATAGTAAAGAAATGTCCTTTTATTGTATAACCCCCGCAATTTATAACTTATTTTTAGGAGCTCTTCTGAAAATAATTGTAAATTTGCATCGTCTCTAACTAAATAGAGTTTCTTTTTTTGCATATTCATTTGCAGTAAACCAATTTTTTAGGTAATGAAAAAGGACAACATCATTTTCGACATCATTGAAAAAGAACATCAGCGGCAGCTTAAGGGTATTGAGTTAATAGCTTCTGAAAACTTTGTAAGTGACCAGGTAATGCAAGCCATGGGCAGCTGTCTTACCAATAAGTACGCCGAGGGTTATCCCGGAAAGCGTTATTATGGAGGATGCGAGGTAGTAGATCAAAGCGAAACCGTAGCCATCGAAAGACTGAAAAAGCTATTTAACGCCGAATGGGCAAACGTGCAGCCACACTCTGGAGCGCAGGCAAATGCTGCTGCATTCCTGGCAGTATTAAATCCAGGGGATACTTTCCTTGGGCTTAACCTCTCGCACGGCGGGCATCTTTCTCACGGTTCGCCCGTAAACAGCTCAGGTATTTTATACCATGCGACAGAATATAACGTAAAAGAAGATACCGGTCTGGTTGATTACGACCAAATGGAAGAAGTAGCTCTTCGCGAACGACCTAAATTGATCGTAGGTGGTGGATCTGCTTATTCGCGTGAATGGGATTACAAGCGTATGCGTGAAATCGCCGACAAGGTAGGTGCATTGTTGATGATCGACATGGCACACCCAGCAGGTTTGATTGCTGCCGGTTTATTAAATAATCCGTTAGAATACGCACACATTGTTACTTCAACAACTCATAAAACCTTGCGTGGACCTCGTGGTGGTATTATTCTGGTAGGCAAAGATTTTGAAAATCCCTGGGGTAAAAAAACTCCAAAGGGCGAAACAAAGATGATGTCTCAATTGCTTGATTCGGCTGTATTCCCTGGTATCCAGGGTGGACCACTGGAACATGTAATCGCGGCTAAAGCTGTATCATTTGGTGAAGCGTTGGAACCTGAATACAAAGTTTATCAGGCACAGGTTAAAGCCAATGCCGCAGCAATGGCCAAAGCCTTTACTGAAAGCGGATATAAGATTATTTCCGGAGGTACAGACAACCACAGCATGCTTATTGATTTACGCACCAAGTTCCCTGAATTGACAGGTAAAGTGGCTGAAAAAGCATTGGTTGCTGCAGACATCACCGTTAACAAAAATATGGTTCCCTTCGACAGCCGTTCTCCATTCCTTACATCAGGTATCCGGGTAGGTACTCCCGCTATCACAACCCGTGGCGCAATGGAACCTTTGATGGAAGAAATAGTAGAAATGATGGATACTGTTCTTTCTAATCCTGAATGCGACAAGACAATCACGTCTGTTCGTGAAAAGGTAAATGGTATCATGAAAGAATATCCCATCTTTGCATGGTAATATAACAAAGACGAGGTATGTCCTTGGCATACCTCGTCTTTTCACTTCTTAAGCTAAAACACTCTATTAAATTTATAAACAACATGAAAACACTCGTTATGCTCTGTGCAGCCACTGCACTCAGCCTATTTGCATCGTGCGAAAGTCCAACGAAACAGATGCCTTACAATCAGGGTATCAATGTGATTCCCAAACCAGTTAGTTTGGTTCAGAATGAAGGGAACTTCAAACTTGACAAAAACACAACGTTCTCTGCTCCCGGCGCCGAAGCAAAAACAATTGCTGAGTTCTTTGCTGCAAAGATGAAATCGTCTACAGGTTATACACTTGCAGTCAGCGACAAAGAAGCCTCTTCCAACGCTATCACTCTTTTAATTGATGGATCTCTGGATGTAAACGAAGAAGGTTATACACTTGAAGCCACAAACAAACTTGTAACTATTAAAGCAAAAACAGCCAAAGGACTTTTCTACGGTATGCAAACTCTCATGCAGTTGTTACCAGCCGAAATAGAAAGTGCTGCTGAGGTTAAAGGAATAGCATGGACGTTACCTTGTGTTACAGTAAAAGATCAGCCTCGCTTTGCCTATCGTGGCATAATGCTTGATCCTTGCCGCCATTTTATCCCGGTTGAAAACATCAAGAAGCAACTGGATGTACTTGCTTTATTCAAAATAAACAGTTTCCACTGGCATCTTACAGAAGATCAGGGTTGGAGAATTGAAATCAAAAAATACCCAAAACTTACCGAGATCGGTTCAAAACGTATCGACGGTGAAGGAACAGAATATAGCGGTTTTTACACACAGGAACAGATCAAAGAAGTGGTTGCATATGCTGCAGCCCGCTTCATCAATGTAATTCCTGAGATTGAATTACCAGGTCATGCTCTTGCAGCAATCTCTGCTTATCCGGAGCTTTCTTGTACAGGAGAACAACTTACTCCGCGTATTATCTGGGGAGTAGAAGAAGATGTTTATTGTGCTGGCAAAGAAGAAACTTTCAAGTTTTTGGAAGATGTAATTGCAGAAGTAGCTCCTTTATTCCCTGGAGAATACTTTCATATTGGCGGAGACGAATGTCCTAAAACCCGTTGGGAAAAGTGTCCATTGTGTCAGAAAAGAATGCGCGAAAACAAGCTAAAGGATGAACACCAACTGCAAAGTTATTTCGTACAACGCATGGAAAAGGTACTAGAAAAATACGGAAAGAAAATGATTGGCTGGGACGAAATACTGGAAGGCGGATTGGCTCCTTCTGCAACTGTTATGTCTTGGAGAGGTGAAGAAGGCGGTATCGCTGCTGCAAGCATGGATCATGATGTAATTATGACTCCCGCAGGTAATGGTATGTACCTTGACCACTATCAGGGTGATTCTAAAATAGAACCTGTTGCCATTGGAGGATTTACTTTGCTTGAAAAGGTTTATAACTATAATCCTGTACCAGATACATTGGTTGGACTAGGCAAAAGCAACTTCATCAAGGGAGTACAAAGTAATATCTGGTCTGAGTACATGTATAACACCGATATCATGGAATACCGTATTTATCCACGTATTCTGGCATTGGCAGAAATTGCATGGACACCGCTTGAAGGAAAAGATTACAAAGACTTTGAGCGTCGAATCGACAATGCGCTGGTACGTTTGGACGGACACGGTATCAATTATCATATTCCTCAACCTGAACAACCCGGAGGTTCTGTTAACTTCGTAGCCTTTACTGACAAAGCAACGCTTGAGTTTAAAACCTCTCGTCCGATTAAGGTTGTTTACACAACTGATGGCTCTGAACCGACTGCTACTTCTGCTGTATATGCAACACCTCTTGAATTCAGCAAAACAACTGTATTAAAAGTCCGCTCGGTATTAGTTTCAGGCAAAATGAGCCCGGTTCGTACTATCACAGTGGAGAAGCAAGCCTTGGCTCCTGCCAAAGAAGCAGCCACTACAAAACCAGGATTAAAAATGCAGGTTACCTATGGCAACTATCTCGAGTCGTCCAAACTGGCGAGCGTTACAGACTGGAAAGAATCTACAATCAAAGATTTAATGGAAATTCGCTCTGTTGAAAAGACCGACGAAGCTATGCGTAACGTTAAACAATACGCAGCCATTGCAACGGGATACATCAACATCCCTGAAGATGGTGTTTATTTCTTCTCTTCAGATAATGAAGAAGTCTGGATTGATGGCAAGTTGTTAATCAATAACGGCGGCGAAGTAAAACGCTTTTCTCGTCACGATAGCTCAGCTGCTCTTGCAAAAGGTCTGCACGAAATTAAAGTTGTATTCCTTGGACACATAATAGGAGGATGGCCTTCTAACTGGAACGATGGTAGCGTTAAGTTACGCAAAGCCGGAACTGAGACGTTTGAGACTGTTACTCCAGAAATGCTATCATTCTAATTAAATCCATAATAGCTTAGGACTGTCAAAATTAAAACAACCCTAAGTGTTATCCATAAAAAAGGCCCTTAACCGGAATTCGGTTTAAGGGCCTTTTTATGAATAACAATTTAGGTACGCATATCTGGAACAGGAAAAACTGGCAAAGAAAAATAAAAAACGCTCCCTTCTCCCGGCTGAGAAGTAACTCTAACAGAACCTCCCATAATTTTAACCAGCCCTTTGGTAATAGACAAACCAAGACCAAATCCATTCTGATTAGCAGTAAGCTTTACAAAGCGATCAAAAATTGTTTCCAGTTTATTTTCAGAAATACCTACGCCAGTATCTTTTACATAAAACTCCACCATATCGGCGTTAGCTGTATAACCAAATGAAATTGTTCCCTGTATCGTATTATTTAACGCATTATTCAATAGATTATTCATAATCTGAATAAAACGACTTTTATCAGCCATTAGCAATATATCAGTCTCAGGACAATCATATTCCAACATCACTCCCTCTGGCATGCGCAATTTTGTAATACGATATACATCATTCAGCAATTGATTCAAAGATAATGGCTCCAATTGAATCGTTATGGTGTCCGATTCAATTTTTGAGAGATCCAATATGTCATTAATCAACCTCAACAACAATTCATTATTCGTTTTAATGATCTCACTATATTTTTTCCTGTCATCCTCATCATCTGCATATGCCAGCAAATCAGAAAATCCTACAATTGCATTAAGTGGAGTTCTTATCTCATGACTCATATTTGCAAGAAATGCAGATTTCATTTTATCAGCCTTCTCTGCTGATTCTTTCGCTTCAATGAGCGAAGTAATATCCCACCAAAGTGAAACAATTAAAAAATGATTATCTCCTTGCGGAACCAAAAACTTCATCAAGTCCTGGTATTTTTTTTTACCCGAAGGCATTATCCGATGAGTTTTTAAAGTCAACGACACACCAGTTCGTAACAACTCCTCCTCCTGCAATCGAATTTCCTCTCTTAATGAATTGCTAAACAACCCTATTTCTTCATTTGATTTACCTATTGCCTGAATGGCAGGTATTCCGGTATCTCTCTCTAATTCTTTATTCCAGTAAAGATAACGAAATTCATCTGATGGATCTTTGATGGAAAGTTCCATCGGAATAGTATCAAGTATGGTATTCAACAACTTATTTAGCTCATCTACCCTCTTTTGTCGTACAAATCGCTGAGTTATATTATGAGCAAAAACCATCACTCTTTGTTCGTCAAATGCAATAGCCTTTGCTTGATAATAATATTTATTTTTATCATCATCAAAAATCATATACTCAATAGATCGTGAAATTCCGTCCTGAAGTATTTTTGAAACGGTTTCTCTTATTAAAAGTAAATCTCTTGTTTCATGCCTCCGGTCCAGATTTTGACCAACAATCTGCTGATTATAAATCACATCACTACCCGGGGTGACGATTTCTTCTATAACACCATCTTTACGTGCAATAAAAATTGTATCCGGAATGCATTCCAGAATTTTTCGACTTCGATAGTTTTCTTTTGAAATCGAATTTAATTCATTTTCATGTAGTATAGAAGGAGTCAATGACTCCGTAAATACCATTCTACCATAAGAAAAGTCTATTGGAGTTTCTTTGATTGAATCATTCGTGGCTTTATTTGTCATTACTAATATTCATCAGCTGGTTATAAAACGGCTGCAATATAACTAATAATTATTTTTCAATCAAATTTTATACGTAAAATAGTTAATGAACTAGGAGGAAACTCATAAACGACTGGTCCGCCGATAGCAAAACCAACTTTTTTCTTTACAGGAGACACCTTATTTGGAGTCGAAAAAAAGTTTTCTGACTCAGGTTCACCCGATAATTCCGTAACCTCGGCTTCAGATCCAAAACTTCCAGCATTTACGTTCAGTTGCGTTTTTTCAGGATGACGGGTTGTATTCACCACCTTTATGATAAATTGCTTGTTTTTTTCATCCCGGGTCGTTACAACTACAAGCGAAGGAATAGGACGCATGCTTGCTTGCTGAACAAGTTTATCATTTACAAAACATTGAATCAGATTATCCTTACATACAATTTGCACCTTATACCAACGATTACTTTCAAAAGCAAAAGGCACATCAGGGGCCAGATTATCTTTTACCAGACCGGCCATTCTATACAATTCGCAGCTCTCCAGTCCAATCGTAAAACAAATATGGTTAGCTTTTGTCTCATACTTTCCGTTATCTCTTACTCTTAATTGAACCTGACCGCTTCCTTTTGTTCGCTTTACAAAAGTCGTAAAACTATAATCATGCTCGGAAGAATCACCTAACAAAATATAATTCCAACGATTAGCATCGGCCGTAAACATTCTATCCGAAAAGTTCCATCCCCCATTGGCTATTACCTTACGAAAAACATTTGATCCATTTATCGATATATCCTTAAATTCAAAACTGTTATCAAACATAGAAATAGATGCAGCCCCGAAAGTAACCTGCGGTTTCTCGTAAGATTCAACTGTGGTTTTCAGTATCGCATCCCCCCGATTTTCGCCCAACATTTTAAGGACATAATAAGAAGGAGTTGGGACAGCCTGTTTATTATTAAAAACAATCAGACCTTTCGACCTTTTGTCAACCTGCACATTGGCAAGTAAAGGCGCATATGCAATACGTTTCACGGCATCAGGATTTCGTTCCAAACCGAAAAGAAAACATGCTTCAGAAAGTGCCGTCTGCAAAGTTCCACGAGATTCCTCTCTAGCCGTACCGAACTCTCCGACAAACATTGGAGGTTGGCGACGCTTATATAAAAATTCATCGAAACGACTTTGATTCGAGATAAAAAACGATTCATCAGCGTAATAATGGCTATCCACCCAGTCTACCCTGTTTCGACTGTCTGTAATTGTGTTCCCAATCACAGTAATACGAGGATACGTTTTATGAATAGCATTTTTGAATAACTCATATCGTTTTACATATTCTGAACCATAATTTCCACTTCCTATCTCTATAAAACGAAGATTGAATGGTTCTGGATGACCATGGAGCGCCCGCAAGGCTCCAATTGCTGAATCTTTCGGGGCATTTGCATAAGCAATGGCATCCAGTGCATCCTGCACAATCTTATCCATGGCTGTAATATCTTCGAAACGAGGACGTCGTTTCTGACTTGTTACCCCGCTATTGATCACATACACCGGTTCAGCACCAACAGCCTCGCAAAAACGCAAATACTCAAGAAACCCCATTCCGTTAGTAGTTCCATATCCATTAGCCGACCAAAAATGCTTTCGTTTAGAAATATCACCAACTGTTTCATGCCATACGGGAAACGTTCCGCCAGTATATCCCTCAACAAAATCTCCGCCCGGAAACCGAATAAAAGCCGGATGTAATTTTTCTATCAGCTCTGCAATATCGGGGCGCAAACCATTCCGCATACCTTTCCATGTCTTTTGCGGAAACAATGAAACCACATCCAGCCAGAAAACTGTGGAAGAATCTGCTGTAAAAGTAAGAATCGCTTTTCTTGTATTAGCTGTTGCGGTGAAAGTATGCTTCACTCTCCTCCAGTCAGCCCAAGGCGTAATTGTATACTCATCACTCAATAGATGTTTAGCAGCAGAATCTTCCAAAGCAACATGTACCACCTTTGGGTAAGGAGATGCCGATTTAATGTAAAAAGACAGTTCATATTTTTCGCCTTTGGTAAGAGAAATTCCTCCATATCCTTCAGCAGCAATTCCGCCACGTCCTGAAGAATCGCCAGCAGCGACTGCCACAAGCAATGACCGCTTATTTGTATCGTTGATAAGCTCACGGGTATCAGGATACATTTTCGACCCCGAAGTTAGCGCACGCCAGCCAATAATGCTATCTGGTCTCACAAAAGGCATTACATACCCATTGGGGGTAACCATTACATTTTCAGTAAAATTATAAGCATTATGTAAAGGCAGGACTCCATCTTCAAAACTGCGGTTTTGAATTAATTCTGCATAAATACCACCATCTACCGCATGATTAATTTCCTCTAATGATAATCCATACAAATTTTTATTCACAGGAAAAGTTAGCCCATCTGCTTCTATTGTTATGGATGAAGTAACCGGCATTTCAGGCCGGCATCCATTTAATAAAAAAAACATGCAGGCAGCTACTGTCCAAACAAAATACGATATACCCCTATTACTCAAATTCACCTTTCAACTATTAATTACTTTAGGTTCAAAAAAACAAAGACATGCTATTTGATGATGCAAACTTAGCTATTTATTCTCAAAATCTATGTAAATCACCAATATCTCATTGTTTTTAGCAGAAATAATCATTAATGCACAACTATTATATCAAAAAAAAGGTTATTTTTGCATGTAAATCTAACAAAGTATAAATACCAACATATACACCATGAATAAACAAGTTCTATTGGTCGACGACAAGCCCGAAATTGCCAAGATAATTATGCTTTATCTGGCAACTTACGAGATTAAGTATGTTGAAAACCCAATTAAAGCCATTGCCTGGCTTAAAGAAGGAAATATGCCGGACCTAATTATTTCCGATCTCAATATGCCTGAAATGTCAGGAGAAGAATTTCTTCGTTATATAAAGACAGACGAAATGTTCAGTCATATACCAGTACTTATACTTTCCAGTGTTGAAAGCAGTTTTAACAGGGTACGCCTCTTTGAAGAAGGTGCAGAAGACTTTATATTAAAGCCTTTTAATCCTGAAGAACTTCGTGTACGTGTAAAAAGACTTTTAAGATAATGATTTACATTTATTTTGGTGACAACCCCTCTTTTGTTGATTGGCTTCATAAAACCATCAACAGTGAAATAACTGTTTGCACTAATTATTTGCAAATCAACAATGCCCTTTCTGAAGCTTTACGCAAAAAGAAAGAAGAAGATTGTTGCGTCTTTGTTCAACGCAAGAACAAACACTCAGATATTCCAATTATTACTCAGTTACACAAACACTATCCGTCAATTTACGTTGTTTTAATTGGAAATTCCCTCAGCATAGAAGAAAAAAAAGAATACCTCAAAGCAGGAACAGATAGCCTTATATCAGACGCAAAAAACGAAAAAGAGCTGCTTCATATTCTTGCTTTTGCGTCCACATACAAAGAAAAAATTAATAACGTTTCTCATCCTTCCAATGACTTAAAATTATTCAGATTACCTCTTTGGAAAAGAATTTTTGACATTATCAGCTCATTAATAGCCATTATCATATTGTCTCCGTTTCTAATTCTCACGTGGCTTGCCATCCGGATAGAAAGTAAAGGAGCTCCCGTATATAAATCCAAACGTGTAGGAAGTAACTACCAAATTTTCGATTTTTATAAATTCCGTTCAATGTATACAGATGCTGACAAACGTTTAGCTGAATTTAAAAAGTTAAACCAATATGCTGTAGACTATAATGGTAATGAGGACAACGTTATTATAAAGCCAAAGTTTCATAAGGCTGATGTGGTTCTCTTTTCAGACGATTCCATCACCTCGGAAAAAGTATATATAGCAACTAAAAGACAAGAACGTTCTAACGCCTTTGTTAAATTTGAAAACGATCCGCGGATTACAAAAATGGGAAGAATAATACGAAAATACAGCATCGACGAATTACCTCAATTGTTCAACATTCTGAAAGGCGATATGTCGGTAGTAGGTAATCGCCCCCTACCCTTATATGAAGCAGAATTGCTAACAAGCGACGAATACATCCAGCGCTTTATGGCTCCAGCCGGCTTAACCGGCCTTTGGCAAGTAGAAAAGCGTGGAGAAGCGGGTAAACTGTCAGCCGAAGAGCGCAAAATGCTGGACATACGTTATGCAAAGGAATTTACATTTCTGATGGATGTAAAAATTATCTTCAAAACTTTTACCGCATTTATTCAAAAAGAAAATGTATAAAAGGCTTTCAATATAAAATCTTATGGTTAATAAACTGTTAATTATATTACTTTCATGTACATTAAGTTCATTTGTTTCAGGGCAGATAAATTCTCCAGATCCTGAAAACGACAAAATGTTAACAATTGAACTTCCTCCATTAGCTGAACTATTTGAGTCGGCTCGAAATAATCCTGCTGTAGAAATATATAATATCCGTAAACAACAAGAGATTAGTGCCCTGAAAACCGAAAAAAGAAGTTGGCTAAAGTATTTTAAAATTACTGCTTCTTACCAATATGGTTCGGTTGGGTACAATAGTTATATGTCTACTACAGAAATAGCTCCCATATACACTAGTTCGGGATCAAAACAAAGCTGGTACAATTTTGGAGGAGGCCTTTCTATTCCACTTGATGATCTGTTTGATAGGGGTAATAGGATAAAGCGACAGAAATTACTAATGAAACAAACGGAACTAGAAATTGAAAAATGGCACGATGAACAAAAATTATTAATTGTTGATGCCTATTCAAACGCGTTGGAAAGTCTTGCTGTTCTTAAAATTAAGGCAGAGGCCTTAGTCTTTTCAAATGCTCAATATAAAATAAGTGAAAATGATTTCATTAATGGAAAGATAACTATTTCAGCTTTAAACAAAGAAAAAGGCATACAATCATCATCTGTTGCTGAATATGAAAAAACGCGCGCATCATTATATGAGGCACTACTCAGGCTTGAAATATTATCTAAAACCAAAATATTCAACAGATAATTATGGAATCCATTCAATATATTGTAAAATTTTTTTACAGGATTAGGCTATATCTTGTTATCATTCCTTTGATAGCAACTCTATTTATGATTTACAAAACAAAAAATATGTCTCGTACCTACGAAGTCTCAAGTACTTTGTATACCGGCGTTGCATCTGGATTTAATATAGAATCTGAAGGAAATACAAGGACTGACTGGTCGTTGGTTAACAATGCGATGGACAATCTGATTGGTATAATTAAAGCGCGCTCAACACTGGAAAGAGTTTCTTTGAGATTATATGCGCAAAGTATGATATTTGGAGATGAAACAAAAGACAACAACCACATTCAAGCAAATACGTATAAAGCTTTGCTAAGTATTACGCCTAAAGACGTTTTGAAATTAATTGATAAGAATTCCGAAGAAAAAACGATATCTAACCTCAAAGCATATAGTAAGGCCGATGCAAAAAACTTTGTATATGGACTATTTAACTGGTACCATCCGCATTACAGTTTTACAGCCCTAAGCCTAATCGAGGTTAAACGTGCGTCGAACAGTGATATGCTTGAATTAAAATTCTCTGCCAATGATCCGGGTATTGCCTACAATACTTTAAAAATACTAAACGAAGAATTTGTTGGCAACTATCAGGAACTTCGCTTTGGTGAAACCAATGATGTTATCAAATATTTTGAAGGAGAACTTTCTGTTACAGGGTCCAAATTACGAAATTCGGAGGATTCGTTAACGCAGTATTATGTCGAAAACAAAATTATTAATTATATTGATCAGACTAAAGAAGTTGCAGCTATTTCAAAAGAATATGATTTATCGTTTAAAGACATACTTCTTTCTTACAATAGTTCAAAAGCTTCTTTATCAGAATTAGAAAAAAGAATAGACAGTCACATTCTTCAATTGAAAGACAATACATTATTCATTTCTAAATTACAACGCATCTCCGATCTAACGACTGAAATGGTGCATTTACAAGCATTTAATTCTGACAGTACAACCATTCAGTCAAAAAGAATTGAACAATTAAAAAATAAAATACAGACTGAGGAACAAAATTTAGTCACTTTTACTGATCAATATAATACTAATCGTTACACAAAAGAAGGTGTTTCTTCTTCTGAATTCATTACACCGTGGATGGAACAACTTCTTAAATTCACGAAATCGGAAGCAGAATTAAATGTTATGAATCAATTAATAGATGATTTAAACAATGAATACGCTCATTTCGCGCCTATAGGCTCAACTCTTAAAAGAAAAGAAAGGGAAATAAGTTTTACTGAACAAACCTACTTATCGCTTTTAAGCAGTTTAAATGCCGCACGATTACGGCAAAAAAACCTTCAGATGAGTTCTGCTTCGTTAAAAGTTCTTAATGAACCAGTCTTCCCTGTTGATCCATTACCTACTAAACGAAAAGCATTAGTTGCAGGAACTTATTTCGGCACATTTATGTTTATTTTGGGATTCTTTATTTTACTCGAGCTTATCGACAGGACTCTTCGTGATAAAATTAGAACTGAACGTATTACAAACGGAATAGTTGTTGGAGCCTTCCCTGCTCCTCCGAAGCATATGTTCAGAGGATTTCAAAAAGATATCGAAAGAATTGCTACTATATCGTTATTTAATACAATTCATCCATATTTAAAAAAGGGACAACTTAACATCGTTAATTTCATAAGCATCGATCATCTAGACGGGAAATCTTATATAGTTCGACATTTGGAAGAATATCTAAATAGTATAGACTATTCTGTACAATCAGTCAACTGGAATTTTGATGACAAAAACCACCTAAATTCTTACCTAAAAATGGAAAATCTTGATATAATAAGATCGAATAGTAAGGTAGATTTATGCATTATAGAACATCCTACGCTTAAGGATTCGTCTATACCAACTCCGTATTTGAAAGAAGCGGCATTAAACCTTATTGTAGCGCGCGCAGACAAAGGCTGGACAGAAACTCATCAAATATTATTTAACAGGTTAAAACTACAGGTAGATAATGAAGCATTGTTTATTTATTTAAACAGAGCAAACAGACAATCTGTTGAAGCGTTTACAGGTATGCTTCCTCCATACACAAAGCTACGTAAATTATTTTTTAAGTTTTCTCAACTAGCCCTTACTGAAAGATGATACCAACAAAATGAAAAAGTTTACGGGAATATCAGAACAACTCAATCAATATATCATTACGGGTATTGCTGTAATTGGTATTATTGGTATTTTACAGACTTTTTTACACTTTGGAGTTGTTTCCGGTATCGGCTTTGCTCTAATACCATTTATCTCTATCGCATGTATATTTCTATTTAAAAAAAGCTCTTGGATGTATATAATAGTGTTTATTGTAAACTATTATATTTCAGGTATTTCACGTTACATTAACATTCCAATAGGAATTGTAATGGACATTCTTTTAATTATTACGATTGTTTTTCTTTTGATAAGTTCCGGATTTAATAAAGTAAAATGGAAACAATCTATCAATGGCCTAACAATAGTATCTCTTATTTGGCTACTTTATTGTATTATGGAGCTATTTAATCCCCAGGTTGCTTCGAGTGAAGCATGGGCGACTTCAATACGAGGCGTTGCAACATATTTTTTTGTTATTTCACTACTTACCCCTATTATATTTTGTCGTTTTGCAGACCTAAAGAAATTTCTCATGGTCTGGGCTATATTAACCTTAACAGCTGTAATGAAAGCCATTTGGCAAAAGCATGTTGGATTTGATAGTGCTGAAAAATACTGGCTATACGTTTTAGGGGGATCAACGACCCATATCATTTATTCAGGTATAAGATATTTTTCTTTTTTTTCTGATGCGGCTAATTTTGGTGCAGGAATGGGGTTTTCCATGGTTGTTTTTGGAATAACATCATTTTACACAAATAATAAAAGAATAAAAATATTTTACAGAATAGTATCACTTGCAGCTGGATACGGACTCTTACTTTCTGGTACCAGAGCGGCCCTTGCTGTCCCATTTGCAGGAATTGGAATATTTACGCTGTTATCCAAAAACATAAAATCTATAACACTGGGATTATTTGCACTAATTGGTGCATTTATTTTTCTGTTTTTGACAGATATAGGTCAAGGGAATCAGCAGATAAGACGTATGAGAAGCGCTTTTAACACTGAAGACGCTTCCTTTCAAGTGAGAATGACAAATCAAGCAAAAATGAAAACCTACATGAGTGATAAACCATTTGGTGTGGGGTTAGGGTTAGGAGGAGGAAAAGCTAAAAGGTATGCTCCAGATGCTTATATGTCTCAAATTGCAACAGATTCATGGTTTGTAATGATTTGGGTAGAAACTGGAATTATCGGATTAATTCTTCATCTCGTTATTTTGATATTTATAATTATATACGGGACTTATATATCTATTTTTCAGCTAAAAAATAAAGAACTAAAGGGAATACACAATGCATTAGTATCTGGTGTATTTGGAATGATGGTCGCATCATATGCAAACGAAATATTTGGACAATTTCCTAATGGTTTTATAATATACGCATGTCAGGCATTTATTTTTCTTTCATTATCGTATGACAATGAATTAACTAATCAACAACAAAACAATAACACTCATGAATTACAATCCTGACGTATCAATCATAACAGTAAATTTCAATGGATTGAATGATACTTGTGAGTTATGTGAATCCATAATTAAACACGTACATTCGATAAAATATGAATTAATCGTTGTTGATAATGGATCAACTGTAAATGAATCAATAACTCTAAAAGCGTTATTTCCTAATATTAAATCAATTAGATCAAATATAAATCTTGGATTTTCTGGAGGAAACAATCTAGGTATTAAAGAATCCATTGGAAAATACATACTACTAATCAACAATGACACTCTCATAAAAGACGATTTTCTACATAGTATGGTTCAAACATTGGAAAATAATTCAAAAATGGCAGCTGTTTCTCCCAAAATTCGTTTTGCATTTCCTCCGCAAAATATTCAATTTGCCGGATACACTCCACTTTCAAAATATACCATGAGAAACAAGCTCATTGGGTTCAATGAACCGGATCTAGGTCAATACAATATTCCAAGATTAACACCAATTACTCATGGAGCAGCTATGATGGTAAAAAGGAAAATAATTGAACAAATTGGTTTAATGCCGGAAATATATTTTCTTTACTACGAAGAATTAGATTGGTGTACAAAAATGACTGATGCTGGTTATATTCTTGGTTACGAGCCCCGATGTACCGTTTTTCACAAAGAAAGCCAAAGTACAGGGCAGGAAAGTTCACTTCGAACTTTTTATTTAACAAGAAACCGTCTGTTATTTACTTGGAGAAATAGAAAAAATCAGGAAAAATGGTTAGCTTTGTTGTATCAGTATCTATTTGCTATTCCTGTTCATTGCATTAAACTGTGTTTGCTACAAAAAGTAAGTATCGCAAAGTCTGTTTTTCGTGGTGCAGTTGCCTTTATTAAATTAAAAAATAAAAATATGTAAAGATGACCCTATATTCAATTATTGAGTTGGTTGACTCTTTTTGTTTCATTGTATTAGGACTTTCGGCTGTTTATCTATTTATTTTTGCAATAATGTCGCACCGAAAAGTATCCTACAGTTATCCTCAAGCAAAAAAAGCAAATCGCATTATTGTTTTTTTTCCCGCATATAAAGAAGATAATGTTATTGAAGAAGCTATTAATTCCTTTTTAAATCAGACGTACCCAAAAGACAAATTCGATCTGGTTGTTATTTCAGATCATATGGAAGAAATAACTAATCAACGACTTTCGAAACTACCAATTAAACTCCTTAAAGTTAATTTTGAACAAAGCACCAAGGCAAAAGCCCTAAATTATGCGATAGATTCATCAACTGGGACTAATTACGATTTGGTTGTTATTCTTGATGCAGACAATACGGTAGACTCCAATTTTTTACACAAAATAAATAACGCCTATCATTCCGGAGCCATGGCAATTCAGGCGCATAGAGTAGCAAAAAACTTAAATACAGAAACAGCAATTCTGGATGCTGTTAGTGAAGAAATAAATAACTCAATTTTCAGAAAAGGACATGTTCGTCTTGGTTTTTCATCAGCCTTAATTGGCTCGGGAATGGCCTTCGATTTCAAGTGGTTTAAGGAGCATATAAAACTTGTATCTTCCGCGGGGGAGGACAAAGAATTGGAAACAATGCTTTTGAAAGAAAATATTTATATAGAATATTTAGACGACGTACTCGTTTACGATGAAAAAACTCAAAAGGATAGTGTATTTTATAATCAGCGCCGCAGATGGTTGGCCGCTCAGTTTTATTCGTTAACAAAATCATTAATAGATTTACCTCATGCAGTCATTTGCTTGAATGTTGACTATATTGACAAACTTGTGCAATGGACAATGCCTTCCCGAATCATGTTATTAGGGTTTTCCTTTCTTTTTTCGTTAATGCTTCTTCCTGTAAACTGGCTATGGAGCATAAAATGGTTGGGACTTTTATTGTTATTAATTATTACATTTAGTCTTGCAGTTCCAGATTATCTAGTCAACGATAAGTTTATTAAAGCATTAAAAAAAGCACCTAAACTATTTATTCTAATGACTTTAAATATTTTTAGAATTAGAGGTGCTTCTAAAAAGTTTATTCATACCGAACATGGGTCAAATTCTAACACAAAATAATTATGAGAATAGCAATTGAAGCCCAGCGTATTTTTAGACAACATAAACATGGAATGGATTTTGTTGCTTTAGAAACTATTCGTCAGCTACAAGTATTAGATAAAGAAAATGAATACTATATTATCGTTAGTCCAGGTGAAGATAAATGCCTTCAACCTTCACATAACTTTCAAATTATAGAACTTTCATGTCCAACATATCCATTATGGGAACAAGTTGCTCTTCCTATAATGATACGTAAAATTAAACCAGACATACTTCATTGTACAAGTAACACCGCCCCTCTCTATTGCAAAACCCCACTTGTACTAACATTACATGACATTATTTTTTTGGAAAAAAGGAAACAAAAAAGCCCGTCTTTTTATCAAAATTTGGGTTGGTATTATCGTAAATTAATTGTTCCTCGCATCTTAACTTCTTGTAAAAAGATCATAACTGTATCAAAATTTGAAAAAGAACAGATCCAAAGAGCTCTTAAATTACCTGAATGTCAATTAACAGCCATTTATAATGGATATGGAGCTCATTTTATTCCCAAATCAGAGTCATTCTTAATAACAACAAAATATCTTCCCGAAAAGGAATATTTATTTTTTCTTGGTAATACAGACCCAAAGAAAAATACCCTCCGTACACTCGTTGCATATAGTCAATATGTAAAAAAATCGGATAAACCTCTTCCTCTACTAATAGCAGACCTAAAAGAACCTATTATTGACACGTTACTACTTGAAGGAAACATTTTGTCAATAAAGCCACTTTTACGATATCCTGGATATATTTCAAATGCTGATTTACCATATATTTATAGTGGTGCTCGAATATTCCTCTACACTTCACTTCGTGAAAGTTTTGGAATTCCCCTTTTGGAAGCTATGGCCTGTGGAACACCTGTCATTACATCAGCCACGTCTAGTATGCCTGAAATTGGGGGTGATGGAGCCATTTTAACCGATCCGTACAATCCCAAAAGTATCTCTGATATGCTACTTAAACTAGAACAAGATCCGGAATTTTATCAAGAATGCGTAAACTATGGACTAAATAGAGTTAAAAAATTTTCTTGGAAACATACTGCAACAGAAGTATTAGATTTATATATATCCCTAAACAATAAAACATGAATATAAGTGAAATAAAAAAATTCATAAATAGCCATCCTCGCATAAAGAAATTTTCTTTATCATTCTTAATGCACCCGATACAAGCGCGTCCTCGGTGGTGGATTAGACTGTTTATGTGTTTTTATATAAAAAAAGGTAAAAATTGCGTAATTTATAGAACAGTTAGAAAAGATATTGTTCCGTTTAAATCTTTTTCATTAGGAATGAACTCTGTTATTGAAGATTATACTGTCCTTAATAATGCAGTAGGCGAAATAATTATTGGACACGAATGTCGAGTGGGAATTGGGAATACCATTATTGGTCCTGTTCATATTGGTAATACTGTAAATTTAGCCCAAAACATAACTATTTCAGGTTTAAATCATAATTTTAATGACGTAAATACAACAATCATAGAACAAGGTGTATCAACATCTCCAATAATAATCAATGACGATGTGTGGATAGGGGCAAATTCTGTCGTTCTTGCAGGAGTGACTATTGGAAAGCATAGCGTAGTTGGTGCTGGGAGCGTTGTTACAAAAAACATACCCTCCTACTCTGTGGCTGTTGGAAATCCAGCCCGTGTAATTAAACAATATGATTTTGATAAAAAAGAGTGGATAAGAGTAACTAATAATTCTTAAAGAAAAATCTTCTATGGTAATTCCAAAAGTTAGCGTCATTATTCCCGTTTACAACACAGAATCGTATGTGGAAGAAGCAATCAGGTCCATACAGAATCAAACATTACGTGAGATAGAAATTATTGTTGTAAATGATGGATCGACCGATAAAAGTCTTGAAATTATCAATAATCTAGCATTATCAGATAACCGAATTTTTGTATTTACGCAAAATAACGCAGGGCAATCGGTAGCCCGTAATAGCGGAACTTCTCGCGCAACAGGAGAATATCTATATTATATGGATAGCGATGATATACTTGATAAAGAAGCGCTCGAAGAGTGTCACAAAGTGTGCAAAAAAATGAATCTTGATTTCGTTTATTTTGACGCCGAAATTTTAAATGACAATAAACAATATAACTTAGGATTAAACTACCAGAGAACTCATATGGTAAATTCTGATTCAGTGATGTCTGGTATAAACTTATTAAAGTTACAAATTAAAAATAAAGTATTTACACCTTCTCCCTGTCTAAACTTTATTAATCATCATTTCCTTAAATCAAATAAACTATTCTTCTTTCCTGGTATTATACACGAAGATCAATTGTTTACATTTCAATTATATTCTATAGCTAAAAAAGTTTCATGTATTCAAAAACCTTATTTCAAAAGAAGGATCAGAGATAATTCAACTATGACTCAGAATTTTTCATTATCTAATATGGAAGGCTATTTTACTGTTACTAATCAACTACTAATACAGCGTAAGCTAGCACCCAAACAATTAAAAAAAACAACAGATATATTTTTAAATCAAATGCTAAATGCTACTTCTTACAATGCTTCCACACTTCCATTCTGTGACCGGTTATATGTGGTAAAACAATTCTTGATCAAATATAGAAGTTATGTATCCTTAAAAAGTATCCTACGGATACTTTTTAGAAGTTTTATTCGATGATTATTTAATAAATAAATTCATGTCCATTAGAGCACAATTACTTTCTGGAATATTTTATTCTGCAATCGCCAAGTATGCAGGAATTGTTATTTCTTTAGTTGTAACGGCCGTATTAGCCCGTCTTCTTACGCCGGACGATTTTGGAATTGTGGCCATTGCAACAGTTATTATTACATTTTTTGGAATCTTTACGGATATGGGAATTGCTCCGGCAATTATTCAGAATAAAGAACTGACAGATAATGATTACTCCAATATCTTTTCTTTTACAATTTGGGGCGGAATTACTCTCTCCTTTCTATTTTTCCTTTCTTCCTGGCTTATTGGAAGCTACTATAGCAACGAAACCCTTACAATTATTTGTCAGTTACTCTCTATTAATCTATTTTTTTCTTCCATAAACATTGTCCCTAACGCGTTACTTTACAGGGATAGACTTTTCAAGTTCATCGCCTGGAGAAGCTTAATAATTCAACTAGCGGGAGGCGCTATTGCCGTTACTGCAGCGCTAACCGGAGCCGGATTATATGCCCTAATAGTCAATCCTATTTTCTCTGCTTTCTTTATTTTCATCGTTACATTTCGCAAAAAACCACAACGAGGAAGCTTTTCACTTGGCTTTTATTCAATTAAGAAAATATTCAGGTATTCTTCTTATCAGTTTTTGTTTAATATTATAAACTATTTCAGCCGAAATCTCGACAAACTTTTGATTGGTAAATTTATGGGAATGGGAGAATTAGGATATTATGAAAAATCATACCGGTTGATGATGCTTCCCCTTCAGAACATCACACATGTGATAAGCCCTGTAATGCATCCTATATTCTCTGAGATGCAAGATGATTTGCAAAAACTGGCATTCTCATACGAGAAGGTTATCAAACTATTAGCTTTTATAGGCTTTCCACTCTCTGTATTTCTCTATTTTACAGCTTCCGAAATAACCTTATTGTTGTTTGGAGAGCAATGGGTAAACTCGATTAAGCCCTTTCAAGTTTTGGCAATCTCTGTGGGAATTCAAATTATAATGTCGACCTCAGGATCTATTTTTCAGGCAGCTAACGACACAAAAAGTTTGTTTATATGTGGTTTATTTTCCGCAATACTTACAGTAAGCAGTATGCTTATCGGGATATTTGTTTTTGAATCGCTGGAGGCTGTTGCCTGGTGTATTTGCATTGCTTTTATTATAAACTTCTTTCAGTGTTACTGGATGATGTATGGCGTAACTTTTAAACGAAACCTTTTGTTCTTCACCAAAACATTTATTATGCCAATCACATTATGTATTATCTTAATTATTATTTTCGCCATTTCAGCCTCATTTTTGTTCGGATTGAGTTTAATTGCATGCGTTTGCATTAAGGGAACTATCTTTTTCTTTGTTTCAGGTTCTTTTATTCTTGTTACAAATGAGTTCAATAGTCGATGTAAAATAAAAGAATTACTATCTAACAAGGTTATTGAATAAATATGATAATATCTATCAAAAAATATTACAACATATTATACATATTTAGACTTATTAATTAGTTGTTATTCACGTATCTTTAGTATCTTTGCTGGTAGTATTCTTGTAAAGCAAGGCCAAGGAAACCAAAGGATTTACTTTCGTGCACTGCAAGCCGAATCTGCAAAAAGATAGGGATAGATGGTAGATTAAATTGTAAAATTCGGAGTATACAGTATTTTACAAATTTATATTCTAAAATTAAATTTATTTACTTAATTTGTATATAGAAAATTTAGCAATCTATAGATGAAAGCACTATTTCTCGTATTTCATGGATTCGAGTCTCATAACGGGATAAGCAAGAAGATTTTTTATCAAGTTAATGGCATGAAACTATGCGGCGTAAACACCGTACTAAGTTACCTTTTAATTGATAAAAAAGGAGTTCATAAAAGAATGGCCGATGATACAACAGTTGAAAATTACGGGAAAGGAATTCTTGCAAAAATAAAAAAGCGTATTTTTTATAATTCTTTATTACAGTATATCCTTAATAATAATATTCAATTAGTATATGTAAGACATGATCTGAATGCTAATCCCTTTCTCGTTTACTTTTTCAAAACTTTAAAAAACAACAACATTAAAGTTATACTTGAAATACCAACATATCCTTATGATCATGAATATTTACATGCCAAATGGAAAGATCTTCTACAAAACAAAATAGACAGATTGTTTAGGAGAAGGCTTGCAAAAAATATATTTAGAATTGTTACTTTTACAGATCTACCTAAGATTTGGGGTGTTCCAACAATTAGAATATCCAATGGAATAGATTTTAATAAAGTTCGAATAAAACAAAACGATAATAACTCAAAAGAGGAATTAAATCTAATTGGAGTCGCAGATATCCATGCCTGGCATGGATTTGATCGTGTTATAAGAGGATTAGCAGATTATTATAAAGGAAATAATCCGGTAAAAGTATATTTCCATATAATTGGTGGTGGTATAAATCAATTAGTAAATGAATTAAAACACTTAACCTCAGAAAATAAATTGGATAAATACGTAATATTTCACGGACCACAATCAGGAGATAATTTAAATAAGCTATTTGATATTGCCAATTTTGGTATAGCTAGTCTTGCGAGACATAGAAGTAAAATATCAAATATAAAAACCTTAAAGAACAGAGAATACGCTGCAAGAGGAATTCCTTTTATTTACTCTGAGATTGACAGTGATTTTGAAAATATGCCTTATATATTAAAAGCACCAGCGAATGAAGATGCTATAAATATTCAGGAAATTATTGACTTTTACGCGAAATTAAAAATTTCCGCGCAAGAAATTAGAAATTCAATTAGCCATTTATCTTGGGAAAAACAAATGCAAAAGGTAATTGATTCTATTTCAAGTTCAAATACTTAATTTACAATTTATGGAACTCTTCTTCTGGCTAAGTCTCTTATTGATTTTTTACACTTACCTCGGTTATGGGCTAGTGCTTTTTCTGTTGGTAAAAATAAAGGAACTCTTTTGGAAACGTCGCGAATCAAAACTGGCAGACAGCCTACCAGAAGTAACTCTCTTTATCACTGCATACAATGAAGAAAAGATTGCTGAACTTAAGATAAAAAATTGCAGGGAACTGTCCTACCCTTCAGAATTATTGAAGATTGTGTGGGTGACGGATGGATCTAATGACAAGACAATGGAACTCTTGAATAAATATCCTGATGTAAAGGTTTTGCACCGCCCAGAACGTAGAGGAAAGACGTCGGCCATGAATAGGGGAATGACATTTGTTGAATCGCCTATAGTTGTGTTTACTGATGCTAACACAATGCTTAACAGGGAGGCTATTCTGGAAATTGTGAAAGAATTTACTGACCCAATGGTGGGCTGCGTAGCGGGTGAGAAAAGAGTTTTATCTAAAGAGATAGATTCCGCTATTGCAGGGGAAGGAATCTACTGGAAATATGAATCTACGCTTAAAGCATTGGATTATCGGCTTTATTCGGCTGTTGGTGCAGCAGGAGAATTATTTGCTGTACGTAAGGTATTGTTTGAGCCTATGCCCGCCGACACCTTGCTAGACGATTTTATTTTATCTTTGAGAATTGCACAAAAGGGATATAAGATTGCCTATTGCAACAAAGCATTTGCCATGGAGGCGGCTTCTCTTAACATGAAAGAAGAGGAGAAACGTAAAGTACGTATCGCCGCCGGAGGTTTACAATCTATATGGAGGCTTAGAAGTTTGTTTAATATTCTCAGATATGGGTGGCTTAGTTTTCAATTTGTGAGTCACCGGGTATTGCGTTGGACGCTCACTCCTCTACTATTGTTTCTTCTGATTCCAATTAATAGTATACTTGCTTTTCAAGGTGATCCAGTTTATATCGGACTTTTTATTCTTCAGGGATTGTTTTATCTGATGGCTATAACCGGATACCAACTTGAAAAGAAAAAAGTTCGAAATAAACTATTGTTTGTCCCTTACTATTTTGTGTTTATGAATATCAACGTCATGCAAGGCTTTATTTACATATTAAAAAATAATGGCTCCGGAACCTGGGAAAAAGCAAAAAGAGACGATAACAACGACTTATCGAAGTTAAATGGTGATATTTAATTGAATTAATTCAACTTTTTTATACATTTGTATATTATAATGAAATGCAGATTGCGGGAGGACTAATTATGAGCGACAAAACGGCATCGGAATATTCCGTTCTAATTGTAGATGATGTACCCACTAATGTTATGTTGGTACAGGCCATTCTTAAAAAGGAGGGTTATACTTTGATTACAGCTAATAGTGGTAAAATGGCGCTTGATATAATTAATCAATGTTATCCGAATCTTATTTTGCTTGATATTATGATGCCTGAAATGGATGGTTTCGAAGTATTACAGCGGCTAAAAGAGAATCCTAAAACAAATCATATCCCCGTGATAATCATGTCTGCGTTAAGTGACATGCAAAGCGTGGTAAAAGGGTACCAATTAGGCGCCGTCGAATATGTTACCAAACCGTTTCAAAGAGAAGAGCTTGTTAAACGGGTAGCACATCGTTTTGAATTGTTTAGTATTAAACGTATTAAAGCTGACCTTGAACGTACGATAGAATCACGGGATACTTTATATTCAGTAATTGCTCACGACCTACGTTCTCCACTAGGTTCTTTGCAAATGATGAATAATGCTATATTAATGATGGTAGATGAACAACAAGTTGGCAAGGATGTATTTGAAATGTTGCAGATGATGAATAAAACATCTGAGGAGATTTTTCTACTTCTGGATAATTTACTGAAATGGGCAAAAAACAGATTGGATAAGCAAATTGTTTTTAAACAAATAACAGATGTAAATGGTATAATTGACAGCACTGCTCAGATTTATTTACCTGTCGCTGAACAGAAAGGAATTACGTTGGAAATTAAAAACATGGATAAAGAATTACAAGGTTTTGTTGATATTGACATGCTGAAAACGGTTATTCGTAATCTTGTATCCAATGCCTTAAAGTTTTCCTACAACGGTGGTATTGTTACTGTTGATACGCAAACCAAAGAAAATGAAATAGTTGTTAGCGTTAAAGATACTGGCAAAGGCATGACTAATGAGGAAATTGACAAACTCATGAATCAAAATATTCACTTTACTACATACGGAACCAACAACGAAAAAGGCTCTGGGTTGGGTTTAATGCTCTGCAAAGATTTCATAAAACTCCATAATGGAGAACTTCGGGTTGTATCTGAACCAAACAAAGGTACAACTTTTAGTTTTACATTGCCTTCAGGTATAGAATAAAGAACTATCCAATAAGATACATTAGTGTGTCTGAATTATAATAAATAAGAAATTATTGTGATAAATATTATTTATTAAAAAAATCGTGTAACCATGAAATTAATTCATTGCTACACGATTTTTATATTCATCGTATTCCTGTTTTATTGAATCTACTTATTATAGACCTTTCCACTTTCTGAACTAGCATTCAAATACCAGCTTTTATTGTTTGCGCCACTAGAAGTTGCCCATGATTTAAATTGAGGATATGCATCTTCGATTTTAATAGACTCGGCAGGATATTTAAAGTTTCCTATAGGAAGCATTATACCCCAAATCATGTTATTAGAATCTTTATATCCATTTGTAGCGCTTTTAACTTTACTACTTGGGCTAAACCCAGCCAAATGGATTTCAGTACGATTTGAAAGATTTGAATCACCAACAATCATATAAAAATTCAATTTGTTAATATTTATTTTATCAAAGCTTACCGGTGTTGTAAAATTAATATTATATGTATAAGTATTTGCAGCTAGTTTTGGCAAACTCAAAATTGTATTAATAATACTCGGGGAAGATTTTTCGAACAAAGTATTTGAACTAGGAAATAATAATATATTCGCTTTAGTTTGACCTGATTCAATAGCACCAATTGAATTCGTCGATGACAAAGTTATTCCTCCCGACGCTATATCATCAAATTGCAACGCAGCGTTCGATTTGAATGTAGCACCTGCAGCCAATGGCGTTAATTTAAAGGACATGCTTCCTACTAAGTTCTGAGAGTTTGAATTTTTAACAATATCACTTATAACAAATATAAGGTCATTCATATCGTAGTCCCCTAATGCAGGCCAACGGTCTTCCATAGCAAATGTGTAGGAAGTGCTTTCTTCTATTTTAATCGGGAAAGCAGGATTTGTTGGAGTTCCTGTTCCCGGATCTGGAGTTACCCCTCCATTATTGCAGTTATCTCCAGGTATTGAAATAGTAGGTTTAGTAACAAACGTTATACCTGAACTTTTGCTACTATAGTATGCATCTTGTGGAGACTGACCATTATCATAAGCAACCTGCATTGTTCCAGCCAATTTTAAAACACCTGTGGCTGTACTTTTATTATCAACTTTCCAAACCGCAAGTAAGGGAAATAAAGAACTTGCAGGAACTCCAGTAACGGTTACATTCCCTTTAAATGTAGCCCCATTTTCTACTTCTTTACTTGTATTATTCTTTAATTCATTGTCTTCAACAGCAAAAATTGCATTTCCATTTAATGTTATAGCTGTATTATTTCCATAAAAATCCTGACAAGAAATAAGTGTTCCTGATGCGCCTGCTATTTCTCCTTGTTCCGAATAAAAATCTTCACACAGTACATAACAATTATTTATAAGCTTTCCACCGCCGTTAAATTTAATATATATAGTTTTAAGATGGTTATTGTTTTCAATTACAGATGTAGTATTCTCTGATAATATTTTATTGACCGCCTCGAAAGTTCCGTTATTCCTCAACAATGTATTGGAATTTAAAACCATATTCGTAGAAAGTTTTACAGTTAAATTATTAATAAATTTAGCATTATTTGTAAGCGTTACCTGTTTTCCATTCAGAGTTCCATTATTCATAAGTAAGGAACTAGACCTAACTTCAAAGTCGGCGTTAAGATTTAAGGTTCCATCGTTTATGATTTTAGCTCCAGCCCCGGCAGAAAATAATTGATTAATTGTCAAAGTTCCTCCATTGTGAATAGCAACAATCACCCCTGACTGCTCAAAACTTCGGGTAGTATTAATTGTGACTTTCCCACCTGGGAGTATAACTAATTTACACCCTGAAGGCATATCTATATCGCCGGAAGATGAAAATGTTACACTTCCAGCAACATACAATGATGAATTAGAAGACCAACCAAATTTAACCGTTGTGTTTATAACGTCAGACGGAATATAATAACTTTTTCCTCCAAGATCATTCGGAGAGGTAGCTCCTAAAGTCTCATAACTGGCTGGTAATGGATAATCACTTGCTTTATCTGTATATTCCGCATCAGCTCTTAAAGCAGGAAGTGACTCTAAACTCTTCGTTGTTGGGGTAACAGACAGTTTAAAATCACAAATAGAACTAGCTGTAACAGTTGCAACATCAACCGCCTTCACACTTTCTCTTTTAAGAGGGTCCGTCTGACGTACATAAATCGTATTGAGGGATTGAGGAATCACTATTTGAGATACAAATGGCTGACTTCCTTTTGCAACACCTCCTCCTAAAAGATTTACTACAGTATCTGAAGCAAATGGATTTTGATCATACACTTCCACTTTGTAGAAGTATTGATTATTGTACTCATCATCAACATTCACTGTTAAGTTGACGGTTTTCGTAGTTGAAA